>Ga0134125_10001299_pt1 | contig 30849 bp, 26 predicted proteins | sample KB31751_FD_96464 | JGI IMG/M metagenome (GOLD analysis project Ga0134125, IMG submission 96464) | Terrestrial soil microbial communities with excess Nitrogen fertilizer from Kellogg Biological Station, Michigan, USA - KB3-175-1 | ecosystem: Environmental > Terrestrial > Soil > Unclassified ... | reverse complement strand
GGCCCGACAGCCAGCGCGTGCACTGCCACGTCACCGCCGTCGTGCAGTTGGGCGAAGCCCCGTCCGGCCAGGGCGCCGGCCACCGTGCGGGCGGTGGCGTGTTCGATGCGGCCCGATACGGCGACGGCCAGTTCGTCCCGGTCGGCGCCGGTGGCCTCGGGCAGCTCGTGGTCGAGCCCGACCCGGCCGTCCCAGGGCCGGCGCGCACCGGCCGCGGCGGCGACGTCGTCGAAGCTGCCGGCGTGCCAGAACACCGGCGGGCCGTCGCGGAAGCCCAGGGCCGCCAGGTCGCGGTCCGGGGCAGCGGCGTTGAGCCAGACGTGGACCTCCCGGGCGCCCAGCCGGGTCCCCTCGGCCAGCCCCGGGCGCAGTCCCGCCGACTCCGGGCGGTCCGGGAAGAGGAGCACCAGGCGTGCCCGGGCCGGCTGCCAGACCCACTGGCAGCCGTGGGTGGTGAAGCTGCGGCCTCCGGTCGCCGACGCGAGGCTGCGCTGCCAGGCGGCAAAGGCGGCCTGGGCCCCGGCAATGGTGGTCACCGGGCGGCTGCGTCGAGCCCGCGGCGCACGAGCAGCGGTTCGAGCCGGGCGGGGCGGCCGCGGAAGTCGGTGTAGGACTCCAGCGGGTCGCGCGTGTTGCCGCGCGAAAGCAGCCCGGCACGGAAGCGGTCGCCGTTCCCGCGCGTCCCGCCGCCGTTCTCGGTGAACCACTCGACGGTGTCGGCGTCGAGCACCTCGCTCCAGATGTAGGAGTAGTACCCGGCCGAGTAGCCGCCGTCGAAGATGTGCTTGAAGTAGCCGGTGCGGTAGCGCGGCGGCACGACCGCCGGGTCGAAGCCGGCCGCGCGGAGGGCGCGGTCCTCGAACTCCAGGGGTTCGCCGGGGTCCTCGCCCGGGGCCAGCGAATGCCAGGCCAGGTCCAGCACGGCGGCGGCCAGGTATTCGGTGGTCGCGAACCCCTCGCCCCACAGTTCGGCGGCGTGGATCCGGTCCAGGGCGCCGGCGGGCAGCGGCTCGCCGGTCTCGACGTGGCGGGCGTAGCCGGAGATCAGCTCCTCGTCGAATTGCCACATCTCGTTGACCTGCGACGGGTATTCGACGAAGTCGCGGGGCACGGCGGTCCCGGCCAGCGAGGGGTAGGCCCCCGCGGCGAAGAGCCCGTGCAGGGCGTGGCCGAACTCGTGGAACAGGGTGCGCGTCTCGTCGAGGGTCAGCAGCGCCGGTTGGCCGTCGGCCGGGGCCGGGATGTTGAGGTTGTTGGTGACCACCGGCAGTTCACCGAACAGCGAGGCGCCGACGCGGATGCTGTTCATCCAGGCGCCGCCGGCCTTCGTCGGCCGGGCGAAGTAGTCGCCCAGGAACAGCCCGAGCGTGCTGCCGTCGGCGTCGGAGACCTCCCACACCCGCACGTCCGGATGGTAGACGGGCAGGTCGTGCCGTTCGGCGAAGCCGATGCCGTACAGGCGGGTCGCGGCGGCGAAGACGCCGTCGTGGATGACGCGGTCCAGCTCGAACCAGGGCTTCAGGGCCGGGGCGTCGACGGCGTACCGGTCGCGTTGGACGCGCGCCGCGTGGTAGGCCCGGTCCCAGGGGTCGATGTCGTGGCCTGCGTCCCCGGCCATCACGGCGGCCTCGGTGGCGGCGTTGGCCAGGGCCGGGGGGATGAGCGCCGCGAGGCGCTCGCGCACGGCCTCCAGCGAAGGGGCGGTCTGGGCTTCCAGGACGTAGGCGGCATGGGTGGGGTAGCCCAGCAGGGCCGCCCGGTCGGCGCGCAGCCGGGCCATGGACACCGCCAGGTCCAGGGTGCGGTGTTCGCCGGTCTGTCCGCGGGTCGTGGAGGCCTCGAAGAGCCGGCGCCGCGATCCGGCGTTCTCCAGCCGGGCCAGTGCGGGCTGGTGGGTGGGCAGGACCAGCGTGAGGAGGTATCCGCCGTCGTGCCCCGCCTCGGTGGCGGCGCGGGCGGCGGAGGCGATCTCCGCCTCGGAGAGCCCGTCCAGGTCGGCGGGGTCGTCGAAGAGCACCGCTGCGTTGTTCATCGTGGCCAGCAGCGCCTCCGAATAGCGGGTCGACAGCGCCGAGATCTCGGCATTGAGCTCGCGCAGCCGGGCCTTTCCGGCGTCGTCGAGCCCGGCCCCGGCGCGGCGGAAGGTGCGCAGGGTCTCGGTGCTGAGCCGTGCGGCCTCGCCCTGGAGCCCACCGGCGGCGTCGACGGCTGCCAGCCGCCCGTACAGGCCGGCATCGAGGTGCACGACGTCGGAGTGTTCGGTCAGGAGGGCCTGGATGGTCCCGTGGGCCCCGAGGATGTCCGGGGTCCCGTGCGAGGGCTTGACGTTGGAGAAGGCCATGGTGGCGCGGCGCAGCGTTTCGCCGCTGGCCTCGAAGGCCTCCGTGGTGTTGGCGAACGTCGGCTCCTGGTCGGAGGCGGTGATGGCCCGGATCGCCTCGAGCTGCCCGGCGATGCCCTGCCGGACGGCCTCGACGTAGTCCTGCGCCGTGATGGCGCCGAAGTCCGGCATCTCGAAGGGCAGGGGGCTGCGGCTGAGCAGTGGGTTCGTCATGAAGGCAGTTTTTCACACCGCCGCCCGGGGCGCGATGCCTCCGATCGACGACTGCGATCGGAGGCATGACCGCCGCCCGGACCGCCCGCGTGTCCGTTGGCGCACCCCGGGGGCGCCGCGGCGAACTATGCTGGAGCGTCCCCTGTTTTTCGGCCGCCCCGGCGCGGCCCGGCACCCGGCCGCAGCCGGGGAAGGCGGTTCTGCATGCTCACAGTCGGAGTCCTGGCCCTGCAGGGCGACGTACGCGAACACGTCGCGGCCCTGACGGCCTGCGGCGCCCGGGCGGTGCCGGTCCGCCGCCCCGGGGAGCTCGACGGCCTCGACGGGCTGGTGCTGCCCGGCGGCGAATCGACCGCCATCGACAAGCTCGCCCGCATGTTCGGCGTCGCGGCCCCGCTGAAGGAACGCATAGCCGACGGCTTCCCGGTCTACGGGTCCTGCGCCGGGATGATCCTGCTGGCCGACCGGATCCTCGACCCGGCCACGGACCGCGCCGGCGTCCCGCAGCAGAGCTTCGGCGGGATCGACATGACGGTGCGCCGCAACGCCTTCGGCCGGCAGGTGGAGTCGTTCGAGACGGATCTGGACTTCGCCGGCCTGGGGGCGCTGGACCGCCCGGACCGTCCGCTCGGGGGTGCCGCCGCCGGCGCGGGCGCCGATCCCGTGCACGCCGTGTTCATCCGCGCCCCGTGGGTCGAAAGCGTGGGCGGGGACGTCCAGGTCCTGGCCTCGGTGCAGGTCCCGTCGGGGCTGCCCGGCGCGGATCCGGCAACGGACAGTAGAATCGTTGCAGTACGTTCGGGATCGCTGCTGGCCACCTCCTTCCACCCCGAGGTCACGGGGGAGCGCCGGATCCATGAACTTTTCATCCAGCTGATCAAGGGAGAAGCGTAAGCATGTCAGGCCACTCCAAATGGGCAACGACCAAGCACAAGAAGGCCGCGATCGACGCCAAGCGAGCCAAGTCGTTCGCCAAGCTCATCAAGAACATCGAGGTCGCCGCGCGCGCCGGCGGTGCCGACGTGGCCGGTAATCCGGCCCTGGAGGTCGCCGTCTCCAAGGCGAAGAAGACCTCGGTCCCCAACGACAACATCGACCGTGCCATCAAGCGCGGCGCCGGCCTGACCGGTGAGGTCATCGACTACGCCGAGATCATCTACGAGGCCCGCGGTCCGCAGGGCTCGGCGCTGCTCGTCGAGTGCCTGACCGACAACAAGAACCGCGCCGCCTCCGAGGTCCGCCTGGCCATCACGCGCAACGGCGGCACCGTCGCCGACCCGGGCTCGGTCGCCTACCTGTTCGCCCGCAAGGGCGTCGTCTCGCTGCCCGCGAAGGACCTGACCGAGGACGACATCCTCCTGGCCGTCCTCGAGGCCGGCGCCGACGAGGTCAAGGAGTCCGGCGAGAACTTCGAGATCCACTCCGAGCCCACCGACCTGCGCGCCGTCGTCGGAGCACTGGAGGAGGCCGGGATCGAGTACGAGTCCGACGAGGTCGAATTCGTCCCCTCGATGCAGGTCCAGCTCGACGCCGACGCGGCCCGCAAGTTCCTCAAGCTCGCCGACGCCCTCGAGGAGCTCGACGACGTGCAGAACGTCTACTCCAACGCGGACCTCTCCGCCGAGGTCATGGCAGAGCTCGAAGCGGACGACTAGCACCGCCGTGGCATTGCGCGTGGTCGGCGTCGACCCGGGGCTGACCCGTTGCGGCCTGGCCGTGGTCGACGTCGAACCGAACCGCCGCGCCTCGCTGGTCGACGTCACCGTGGTCGGCACCACGCCGGACACCCCGCTGGACCAGCGCCTGCTGGCCATCGCCGAGGGCATCGACGCCTGGCTGGACCGGCACCACCCGGACGTCCTGGCCGTCGAACGCGTCTTCAGCCAACTCAACGTCAGCACCGTGATGGGCACCGCGCAGGCCTCCGGCATCGTCATCGCCGCCGCCGCCCGACGCGGCATCCCCGTGGCCCTGCATACCCCCACCGAGGTCAAGGCCGCGGTCACCGGCAGCGGGCAGGCGAACAAGGCTGCCGTCGGGAAGATGGTCGCCAAGATCCTGCGCCTGGATGCGCCCCCGGCCCCCGCCGATGCCGCGGATGCCGCCGCCCTGGCGATCACCCACGGCTGGCGCGGAGCGGCCCCCGGCGTGCAGGCCTCCTCCGGTGTCGGCCGCGGGTCCAGCGGGTTGACCGCGGCCCAGCGGGCTTGGGCGGCCGCGGAGGCAGCAGCGCGCACGACCCGCGCGCCGCGTCGCTGACCCGCCCGGCCGCCGCCGGCGGGTAGGCTGTTCGTAGATATGTTCGGATGCCGCGAAGTGGCCACCCGATACGGCACGACGGCGGAGGAAGGCTTTTCATGATTAGTTCCCTGAACGGGGAGGTCACCCACGTGGCCCTGAACAGCGCCGTCCTCGAGGTCTCCGGCTTCGGCATGCTCATCCAGGCCACCCCGCAGACGCTCTCCGGCCTGCACGTCGGACGCCCGGCGCTCGTGCACACCTCGATGGTCGTGCGCGAGGACTCCATGACCCTGTTCGGCTTCGCCAGCCCGGCCGAGCGCGAGGTCTTCGAGGTGCTGCTCTCCGTCGCCGGCATCGGCCCCCGCCTGGCCCTGGCCGTCCTGGCGGTGCACGGTCCCGAGGAGGTCCGCGTCGCGGTCGCCGGCGGCGACGCCAAGGCCTTCACCCGGGTCCCGGGCATCGGGCCCAAGAGCGCGCAACGGATCCTGCTCGAGCTGGCCGGCAAGCTCGCCCCCACGGGCGCGGCCGCCGCCCCGCTGCCGGCGGCCGCCGAACCGGTGTGGAAGGACCAGGTCCTGCAGGCCCTGGTGGGGCTGGGCTGGTCGGAGAAGGACGCCGGCAAGGCCCTGGAGGCGACTGCGGCCGCCGAACCCGACCTGGCCGCCACCGGCCACGTGGGGGACATCCTCAAGTCGGTGCTCCGCGACCTGGGCCGCGGCGCGACCGTGGGCGGGCGCTAGGCTACGCCCATGACGGAGAAAACGGAGAAGTCGGCGAACCAGCAGATCACCGCCTCCACCCCGGAACCCGAGGAGCGCGCGCTGGAGGCGGCGCTGCGCCCGAAGAACCTCCACGATTTCGTCGGCCAGGCCCGCGTCCGCCAGCAGCTCTCCCTGGTCCTGGAGGCCTCGCGGATCCGTGAACGCTCCGCCGACCACGTGCTGCTTTCCGGCCCCCCGGGACTGGGCAAGACCACCCTGGCGATGATCATCGCCTCCGAGATGAACGCCCCGCTGCGCATCAGCTCCGGACCGGCCATCCAGCATGCCGGCGACCTGGCCGCCATCCTGTCCTCGCTCACCGAGGGCGAGGTCCTCTTCCTCGACGAGATCCACCGGATGAGCCGGCCCGCCGAGGAGATGCTCTACATGGCCATGGAGGACTTCCGCGTCGACATCGTCGTCGGCAAGGGCGCCGGTGCCACTGCCATCCCCCTGGAACTGCCGCCGTTCACGCTCGTCGGCGCCACCACCCGCGCCGGCCTGCTCCCGGGTCCGCTCCGCGACCGCTTCGGCTTCACCGGGCACCTGGAGTTCTACGCCACGGACGAGCTCGAGCTGGTCCTGCGCCGCTCGGCGATGCTGCTGGATTTGTCGGTGAACTCGGCGGCCTTCGCGGAGATCGCGCTGCGCTCCCGCGGCACCCCGCGTATCGCCAACCGCCTGCTGCGCCGCGTCCGGGACTGGGCCCTGGTCCACGGCATCGAGCAGATCGACGCCCGGTCGGCCTCCTCCGCGCTGGACATGTACGAGGTCGACGGCCGTGGCCTGGACCGCCTGGACCGCAACGTACTCACCGCCCTGTGCACCAAGTTCGGGGGAGGGCCGGTCGGGCTGTCGACGCTGGCGATCGCCGTCGGCGAGGAGACGGAAACGGTGGAAACCGTCGCCGAGCCCTACCTCGTGCGCGAGGGCCTGCTCGGGCGCACCCCGCGCGGCCGGATCGCGATGCCCGCCGCCTGGGAACATCTCGGCCTCGCGGCTCCCGCCGACTGGGCCCTGTTGGACCAGTTCGGCCGCCCGGCCCACGGTCTGGACGACGGAACCGAGTAATCCCCGGCGGGCTGTGAGGCCCCGGTCACTGAACGTCCAGCCTCGGCCTATACAATGGTGACTTGCCCTCCCGTGCGCCCTGTTTCCGGTGCGCACGGAAGCCCCCAGAACAGAAACAGGTAGTAGACCCTTGACCTCCACGATATTGGCCCAGGCTGCAGCACCGTCGGGCTTCGACCCGATGACCCTCATTCTCATCCTGGCGTTCGCGTTCCTCATCTTCATGATGTTCCGCGGGCGCAAGAAGGCGCAGAAGCAGCAGGAGCAGCTGCGGTCGCAGCTCGAGCCGGGCTCGGAGGTCATGACCAACTTCGGCCTCTTCGGCACGGTCGTGGCCATCAACCCCGAAGACAACAAGGTCACCCTGGAAATCTCCCCGGGCACCACCGCGACGGTGCACTCCCAGGCCATCGCCAAGGTCGTGCCGGCAGCCGCCCCCGCGGCGCAGGACGAGGTCCCGTCCGAGCAGCCCGTGGACGAGACGCCGGAGGAAACACTCCGCCGCCTCGACAGCGAGGGCAAGAACCAGAACGACTAAGTGCATCGCGGCGTCGGCCCCCACCGGGGCCGACGCCGCGTTCTGCCGTACTTCGATGCCTTCCGCGGGTGTCTTGAGCAGAAAGTCCCACCATGACTAAGACCGGCCCGATCAAGCACGCCAGACGCGCGCTGTTGTGGCTCGGCGTGATCATCATCGCGCTGTCGGCGGTGCTGGTTTCCGGCGTCGCCACCAACCATTCGACCTTTGCCCCGAAACTCGCCCTCGACCTGGAGGGCGGAACGCAGATGATCCTGTCGCCCAAGGTGCAGGGCGGCGCGGACATCAACCAGGAGCAGCTGGACCAGGCGGTGAAGATCATCCGCCAGCGCGTCGACGGCTCCGGTGTCTCCGAAGCCGAGATCACCACCCAGTCGGGACGCAACGTCGTCGTCTCCATGCCCGGCGTCCCGGATGAGAAGACCCGGGAACTGATCCAGGCCTCCGCGAACATGGAGTTCCGCCCGGTCATCAAGGCCGGATCGTGGGACCCGCTGCCCAAGGCCGAACGCACGCCGGCCAAGGACCTGCCGGACCCGAAGAAGAAGCCCGAGAACGGCTCGGACACGAACTGGGTCGACGCTGCCCTGCAGAAGAAGTTCGAGGCCTACGACTGCACCGCCGAACTGGCCAAGCAGGACATCGAACCGGCTGATCCCGCCAAGCCGATGATCGCCTGCGATCCGGACCAGCACGTGAAGTACATCCTGGGCCCGGTCGCGATCCCGGGCACCGACATCGCCGATGCCACCTCGGGCATGCAGCAGTCCCAGCAGGGCTTCAACACCGGCCAGTGGGTGGTCAACCTCGAGTTCAACGGCGAGGGCACCACCAAGTTCCGCGAGGTCACCGAGCGCCTGGTCGGCATGCAGGGTGCGCAGAACCAATTCGCCATCGTCCTGGACGGCCAGGTGCTCTCCGCCCCGACGACCAATGCGCTCATCGCGGACGGCAAGGCGGAAATCAGCGGCAACTTCACCGAGGAATCCGCCAAGGCGCTGGCCGAGAAGCTCAAGTACGGCGCCCTGCCCATCTCCTTCGAGATCCAGAGTTCCCAGCAGATCTCCGCGACACTCGGCGCGGACCAGCTGCGCATGGGCCTCATCGCCGGCATCATCGGCCTGGTCCTGGTCGCGCTGTACTCGTTCTTCCAGTACCGCCTGCTGGGGTTCGTGACCATCTTCTCGCTCGTGGTCGCCGGAATCCTGACCTACCTGGCCATCGTGCTGCTGGGCTGGGCGCAGAACTACCGGCTCTCCTTGGCCGGCATCGCCGGCATCATCGTGTCCATCGGCCTGACCGCGGACTCGTTCATCGTCTACTTCGAACGCATCAGGGACGAACTGCGCGACGGCAGGAGCCTGCCCTCGGCGGTGGAGACCGGGTGGAAGCGCGCCAAGCACACCATCCTCGCCTCCAAGGCAGTGAACCTGCTGGCCGCCGTCGTGCTCTACATCGTCGCCGTCGGCGGCGTGAAGGGCTTCGCCTTCACCCTCGGGCTGACGGCCCTCGCGGACCTGCTGGTGGTGTTCCTGTTCACGCACCCGACCCTGCAGCTGCTGGCCACCACGCGGTTCTTCGGGGAAGGCCACCGGCTCTCCGGGCTCGACCCGTCCCTGCTCGGTGCCGAACCGCTCTACCGCGGCGCGGGGCGCCTGCGCACCTACCGGCCCACCCCGCCCCCGTCCAAGCGCAACGCAAGCGCCTCCAAGGAAGCCGAGCGACGCCAGACGATCGCCGAACGGCGGCAGGCAGCGGCACGCTCCGGTGCCGGACAGTCCTCCGCGACGAAGGAAAACGACAATGCCTAATCTCGCCACCTGGGGCAACGACCTCTACACGGGCCGGCGATCCTACCCGTTCATCGCCAAGCGCAACCTCTGGTTCGCGATCGCGGCGCTGCTGGTCATCGCCTCCATCATCGTCCCGCTCGTCAAGGGCGGCTTCAACCTGGGCATCGAGTTCCGCGGGGGATCCGAATTCACCGTCTCGCAGGTCCAGCACACCGAGGTCAAGGTCGGCGAGCAGGCCGTCAAGGATGCCGCCCCCGACCACGAGCCGACGGTCACGAACATCGCCCCGAACACGATGCGGATCCAGACCGAGCGCCTGACCAACGAGCAGACCCTCCAGGTCGCCGATGCCCTCGCCAAGGCCTACGGCGTCTCCGACTCCGAGGTGACCTCGTCCTTCGTCGGCCCCTCCTGGGGCGCGGATGTCTCGCAGCAGGCGTTCTGGGGCCTGATCGCCTTCGTAGTCCTCGTGGCGTTGCTGATGGCGATCTACTTCCGCACCTGGAAGATGTCGCTGGCGGCGATCATCGGCCTGTTCACGGTCGTCATCGTCACCGCGGGGATCTACTCGCTCTCCGACTTCGAGGTCACCCCCAGCGCGATCATCGGCTTCCTGACGATCCTGAGCTACTCGCTCTACGACACGGTGGTGGTCTTCGACAAGATCCGGGAGAACACGGCCCACACGTTCGAGCAGACCGACCGCACGTTCATCGAGCAGATCAACCTCGCGGTGAACCAGACCCTGGTCCGGTCGATCAACACCTCCGTGGTCGCCGTCCTGCCGGTGGGCTCGATCCTGTTCATCGGCGCCTACCTGCTGGGCGCCGGCACGTTGAAGGACCTCTCGCTGGCCCTGTTCGTGGGCATCATCGTCGGCACGCTGTGCACGATCTTCGTGCAGGCACCGCTGTATGCTGTCCTGCGCCACGGCGAGCCCGCGGTGCGCAAGCACAACGCCAAGGTGCTCGCCAAGCGCGGGGAGAGCCAGGTCTCGCAGGCTGCCACCGCCGGATAGGCAGCCTGTCTCCGTGGGGCGCATGTGACCCCAAGGCCCCACGGGTGCTATAACGGTGATAACGGACGGGCCACGGGTGGGAATACCCACCCGTGGCCCGCCGTTACCCAGACCCGGAAGCACCGTGCTTGCCGGGGACCAGCGAGAGGAGCTGCCATGGCCGAACCCACTGCCCGGGCAGCGCGTGAAGTCGAGGCGCCGGCTTCCCCGCCGGCCACCCGTCGCCGTGGCGGGACCATGTCTCGGTTGGCCCGCTTCGCCGGGCGCAGCGCCTCCGGGCAGCCGCCGATCCTCGAGCCGCTGCTGCGCACGGTCCGGGCCAACAGCCCGCGGGAGGACCTGGACCTGATCACCCGTGCCTTTGCCGTGGCCGAACGCTGCCACGAGAACCAGAAGCGCAAGAGCGGGGACCCGTACATCACCCACCCCGTCGCGGTCGCGACCATCCTGGCGGAGATGGGCATGACCGGCACCACGCTGGCTGCCGCCCTGCTGCACGACACGGTGGAGGACACCGACTACTCGCTGGATGACCTGGCCCGCGAATTCGGCGACGAGGTCGCCATGCTGGTCGACGGGGTCACCAAGCTGGACAAGGTCCAATTCGGCGATGCCGCCCAGGCCGAAACCGTGCGCAAGATGGTCATCGCGATGGCCCGCGACATCCGCGTGCTGTTGATCAAGCTCGCCGACCGGCTCCACAACGCCCGCACCTGGCGCTACGTCTCGCCGGAGTCCAGCGCCAAGAAGGCCCGTGAAACCCTGGAGATCTTCGCGCCCCTGGCCCACCGGCTGGGCATGAACACGATCAAATGGGAACTCGAGGACCTCTCGTTCGCCGCCCTGCACCCCAAGGTCTACGAGGAGATCGTGCGCATGGTGGGGGACCGGACCCCCGAGCGGGAGAAGTACCTCTCGACCGTCCGCACCCTGATCGCCGAGGACCTGCACCAGGCGCGCATCCGGGCCACCATCACCGGACGGCCCAAGCACTACTACTCGATCTACCAGAAAATGGTCGTCCGCGGCAAGGAATTTGACGACATCCACGACCTCATGGGCGTGCGCGTCCTGGTCGACAGCGTCCGCGAGTGCTATGCGACGCTGGGGAGCCTGCATGCGCGCTGGAACCCGCTGCCGGGCCGGTTCAAGGACTACATCGCGATGCCGAAGTACAACATGTACCAGTCGCTGCACACCACGGTGATCGGCCCCGGGGGCAAGCCGGTCGAAATCCAGATCCGCACGCACGACATGCACCGGCGGGCCGAGTACGGCATCGCCGCCCACTGGAAGTACAAGTCGGGTGCGCAGAAGACGAAGGCCGTCGGCCACGACGGCCAGGACATGAACTGGCTGCGCAGCGTGATGGACTGGCAGCAGGAAACCCGCGACCCGGGGGAGTTCCTCGATTCGCTGCGTTTCGAGATCAACGCGGCCGAGGTCTTCGTCTTCACGCCCAAGGGCGAGGTCATGGCCCTGCCCGCCGGGTCGACCCCGGTGGACTTCGCCTACGCCGTGCACACGGAGGTGGGCCACCGCACCATCGGCGCGCGGGTGAACGGCAAGCTGGTGCCGCTGAACAGCGAACTGCACCACGGCGACTGGGTCGAGGTCTTCACCTCCAAGGCCGAGGGAGCCGGTCCCAGCCAGGACTGGCAGAACTTCGTCAAGAGCCCTCGCGCGCGCAACAAGATCCGCCAATGGTTCACCAAGGAACGCCGTGAAGAGGCGATCGACAAGGGCAAGGACCAGCTCACCCGTGCCCTGCGGAAGAACAACCTGCCGCTGCAGAAGCTGATGACCCACGACACGCTCACCGCGGTCGCCCAGCAGCTGCGGCACAGCGACATCGCGGCCATGTACGCGGCCGTGGGCGACGGGCACACCTCGGCCCAGAACGTCATCGAACACCTCACGGCGCTGGTCGGCGCAGCGCACCCGGACGAAGCGGACTTCGACGAGACCCCGTCCTTCACCCCCGGGACCTCGCGGCAGACCTCCGATGCCGGGGTCGTGGTGGCCGGTGCCGGGGACGTCATGGCCAAGCTGGCCCGGTGCTGCACCCCGGTCCCGCCCGACGCCATCCGCGGCTTCGTGACGCGGGGCTCGGGCATCTCGGTCCACCGGGCCAACTGCGCCAACCTGCTGGCCCTCGGTGCCGATTCCGAACGGCTCGTGGACGTGAAATGGGCCCCGACGCAGTCCAGCGTGTTCCTGGTGGAGATCCAGGCCGAGGCGCTGGACCGCAAGTCGCTGCTCTCCGACGTGACGAAGGTGCTCTCCGACAACCAGGTCAACATCCTCTCGGCCAGCGTGGCCACCGGACGCGACCGGGTCGCGATTTCGCGCTTCTCCTTCGAGATGGGCGACCCGAAGTACCTCCACCACATCCTCAACGCCGTCCGCCGGATCGACGGCGTGTACGACGTCTACCGCACCTCCGAGGGCAAGCGCCGCAGCTAGGAAGCGGTCCCCAGCCGTGGCAGTGACTCGACCAGGTCCAACGCCGCCCGTTTGCCAGGCCGCCGGCCCGTGGCCCGGATGGCCTCGAGCAGCTGCTCCCGGCGGCATTGAGGACGCCGGGTCGCGAGCATCCGCGAGATGGCGCGTCGCGCCGACACCGGATCGCCGTGGAACGCCAGGTCAAGGGCGGTGCGCAGCGGCGTCGTGACGGCCATCGGGAGCCCCCTGTCGACCTCGGACTCGTGGAGTACGCACTCGTGCAGGGTGGTCCGCAGTCCGTCGCGGTGCAGGGGCAGCCGGTGGAAGCGGGCCACCAGCAACTCCAGGGTCACCGGTACCGGAAGATGGCCGTGGACCCAGGCAGCGGTCAGGCGCCCGATGACCGCGTCCTGCTGCAACCGCGGACCCACCAGCGCCGCGACGGCGGCCGCGCGCACCACCGGGTCGTCCGGCACGGCGGCGCAGACGAAGGTGCCCGGCAGGATTCCACGCAGTGTACCTTCCGCGCAGAGAACGGCGAGTTCGGGGGCCGTGAACGGCCGGCCGGGCCGCAGGATGGTGCGATCGGGTGCGGCGAGCAGGGGCTCTGTCATGAGCCCACTGTTGCAAAGCGGCCCGGACGGCAAAAGGGCCGGCCGCCAGCTTGTGGATACTGGCGACCGGCCCCTCACAGGAGGCGGGGTGGTCCTACTCGAAGTCCTCCGCGGACTTCTGCAGGGTCTCCAGCCAGGCCCGGCGTGCCGCCAGGGCCTCCTCGGCGTCCCGGATCTTCCGGTCGTTGCCCGATGCCTTCGCCGTCTCGAGGTCGGCCTCGAGCTCGGAGATCGTGTCCTCCAGCTGGGAGAGCATGCTGTTCGTCCGCGCCTTCGTCTCGGGGTTCGACCGGCGCCACTTCTCGTCCTCGGCGTCGCGCAGGGCATCCTCGACCGTGCGCATCCCGCCTTCCATCCGCTGCATGGCCGAGCGCGGCACCTTGCCCGCCGCCTCCCAGCGGTCGCGGATCGGCTCGAAGGCCTTCTTCGCCGCGGCGAGGTCCTTGATCGGCAGCAGCGCGCGCGCTTCGGCGAGGATGGCCTCCTTGGCCGCCAGGTTCGCCTCGAACTCCTGGTCCAGTTCCTCGTTGGCGCGGGCGCGGGCGTCGAAGAAGACGTCCTGCGCGGCACGGAACCGGGCCCACAGTGCGTCGTCGTCCTTGCGGGAAGCCCGCTTGGAGGCCTTCCACTCATCCATCAGGCGGCGGTACTCGCCGGCCGTGGCCCCCCACTCCGTGGAGCTGGACAGGGCCTCGGCGCGGGCAATGAGCCCTTCCTTGACGCGCTTGGCTTCCGAGTTGTCGGCGTCGAGCTGGGAGAAGAACGCCCGGCGGTGCCGGTCGAAGGTGGTGCGTGCGCCCCGGAAGCGCTTCCAGAGCGCGTCCTCGGTGGGCCGGCCCAGGCGCGGGCCGCTCTTCTGGGCGGACTTCCACAGCTCGAACAGCTCGTTCATGCGGTTGCTGCCCTGCTTCCACTGCATCGTGGACGGGTCCTGCGCCGCCAGCTCCTCCGCCTCCACGACGATGGCCTCGCGGGCTGCCAGTTCGCGGGCCCGGTTCTCCTCCTGGGCCTTGCGCTCGGCCTTCTGCCGTTCGGCGACTTCCCCGCGCACGACGTCGAGGCGCTGCTGCAGGGCCTTCAAGTCACCGACCATGATGCGCGCGGAGACCAGTTCCTGCAGGTGGTCCAGCGTCTTGTTCATGTCGGCGGACGGGGCGTGGGCGGCGACCCGCTGCTCCAGCAGCAGCAGCTGGCTGACGACGTCGTCGTGCTTGCGCACGAAGTAGGCCAGCGCCTCGTCCTGGGTCGCGTCGGGGTACTGGCCGACCGGGAACTCCTCGCCGTCGACGAGGACGAAGACGTGGCCGTCCCCGGTGACGCGGGCGAACTTGGCCGCCTCGGCCAGGTCGCTGCTGTAGGCCGGGGGAGCGGCCACCGCGGGGGCCGACGGTGCTGCCTGGCCGGGGCCCGTGGCACCGGCGGCCGGGGCCGCTGGACGGGCCGCCGGGCGGGGCATGGCGGACGGCGTCGGGACCGGACGCGGCGTGGGCAACGGCTTCGGTGCCGGTTGGCCGGACGCGGGTGCCGGGGTGTCGGCGCCGGTGGGGGCCTGGCCCGCGGGGGCGCCGGCAGGCGCTTCGCCGGGCTGCTGGGCGTTGTCGTCGGATTGCTTGGAGCTGGTCACCGCTAGAACTCTTTCGTTGGGGATCGTCCCGGGAATGCCCCCGGGACCCATGTTTCCCCCGTCACTTTACCGAGTCGCCGCGGAAACGCGGTAGTTTGCCGCCCGCCGGGTCGCCATGCCCGGAGCGGACGTCCTAGAATTGTGCGGTTGCCGCCCGTCGTCCGTCCGGTTGATGGCGATGGGGCGGTGCCGACCCATGAACTTTCGCGAAGGAGCTTTCCCCGATATGGCACGCAAGGCCTCCCTGTCCGGTTTCCCCGAGTGGCTGCCCAACGAACGCCTGGTGGAACTCCATGTCCTGGATGCCCTGCGCCGCACCTTCGAACTGCATGGATTCGGCAACATCGAGACGCGCGCCGTGGAAACCGTCGGGCAGCTGCTGCGCAAGGGCGAGATCGACAAGGAGGTCTACGGGCTCTCCCGCCTCCAGGCCGACGAGGGCGAATCGACCGGTTCGGACCCTAACGCGCTGGCCCTGCACTTCGACCTCACCGTCCCCTTCGCCCGCTACGTGGTGGAGAACGCCGGACACCTGGCCTTCCCCTTCCGGCGCTACCAGATCCAGAAGGTCTGGCGTGGCGAGCGCCCGCAGGACGGCCGCTTCCGCGAATTCACCCAGGCGGACATCGACGTCGTCGGCGATGGCACCCTGCCGTTCCGCTACGACGTCGAACTGGCCCTGGTCATCGCCGATGCCCTCGGGTCGCTGCCGATCGGGGACTTCACCGTGCGGGTGAACAACCGCAAGCTCGCCGAGGGGTTCTACCGCGGCCTGGGGCTCGGGGACACCGCGGGGGTGCTGCGCAGCATCGACAAGCTCGAGAAGATCGGGCCCGAGAAGGTCGCCGGGCTGCTGGTCAGCGAGCTCGGTGCCACGCAGGAGCAGGCCCACGCGGCCCTTGCCCTGGCCTCCATCCGCACCGCCGACACGTCCTTCGTGGACCAGGTGCGGGCCCTCGGCGTCGAGCACGAGCTGCTGGACGTGGGCCTGGCCGAACTGGCCGAGGTCATCGAGGCCGCCAGCCAGCGGGCACCGGGAACCGTGGTGGCGGACCTGTCCATCGCCCGCGGCCTGGACTACTACACGGGCACCGTCTACGAGACGGTGCTGGTCGGCCACGAGAAGCTCGGTTCCATCTGCTCGGGCGGGCGCTACGAGTCCCTGGCCTCCAAGGGCAACCGGTCTTCCCCGGCGTCGGGCTCTCCATCGGCGTGTCCCGGTTGGTCTCCCGCCTGCTGGCCGACGGTGGCCTGCGCGCGAGCCGCGATGTGCCCACCGCCGTGCTGGTGGCACTGAACGACGACGGATCCTGGTATGGGGCCCAGGATGTCGCCTCCGCACTCCGCGGGCGCGGGATCGCCGTCGAGGTCGCCGCGAAAGCCGAGAAGTTCGGCAAGCAGATCCGCTACGCCGACCGCCGCGGCATCCCGTTCGTCTGGTTCACCGCAGCCGACGGGACCCACGAGGTCAAGGACATCCGCACCGGGGAGCAGGTCGCCGCCGACCCGCAGACCTGGACGCCGCCCGCCGAGGACCTGCAGCCGGGGATCTCCGGCTCCTGACCGCCGCTGCCGGCCGCCGTTTCTGCCACCGGCTGCCGCCGGCGACGGCGGGCCCGGTTGCGGGCGCGGCGCCGGCTGCCGGTAAACTCAAACGAAACCCACCACCAGACCAGCGCGTGCGTTCCCGGAGGACATCCGTGCCGCACGCGAGGATCCCCTCGAAAGGACATCAGTGCTGCGCACTCACGACCTGGGCACGCTCAGGGCCGAGCACATTGGACAATCCGTCACCCTGGCCGGCTGGGTGGCCCGCCGCCGGGACCACGGAGGGGTCGCCTTCCTGGATCTGCGCGATGCCTCCGGCGTGGCCCAGATCGTGGTCCGCGACGAAGCCGACTTCCACTCCCTGCGCAACGAATACGTCCTGCAGGTCACCGGCACCGTCGAACGGCGCCCCGAGGGCAATGAGAACCCTGCCCTCGCCACCGGGGAGATCGAGGTGATGGCCGACTCCGTCGTCGTGCTCAATACCTCGGCACCGCTGCCGTTCCAGGTCGACGAGCACGTCGAGGTCGGCGAGGAGGCGCGGCTGCGCCACCGCTACCTGGACCTGCGCCGCCCGGGACCGAACGCCAACATCCGGCTGCGCTCCGAGGCCAACCGGGTCGCCCGCGAACTGCTGCACGACGAGGGCTACGTCGAGATCGAGACGCCGACGCTGACCCGCTCGACCCCCGAGGGCGCCCGCGACTTCCTGGTGCCCGCACGCCTGGCCCCCGGGTCCTGGTACGCCCTGCCGCAGTCCCCGCAGTTGTTCAAGCAGCTGCTGCAGGTCGGTGGTTTCGAGAAGTACTACCAGATCGCCCGCTGCTACCGCGACGAGGATTTCCGCGCCGACCGGCAGCCGGAGTTCACCCAGCTGGACATCGAGGCCTCGTTCGTCGAGCAGGACGACATCATCGCCCTGGGCGAGGGCATCGTGAAGGCCCTGTGGCAGCTGATCGACGTCGAGGTCCCGACCCCGATCCAGCGGATGACCTACGCCGACGCCATGCAGAAGTACGGCTCCGACAAGCCGGACCTGCGCTTCGGCCTGGAACTGACCGAGCTGAAGGACTTCTTCAAGGACACCACCTTCCGCGTCTTCCAGGCACCGTACGTGGGTGCCGTCGTCATGCCCGGCGGAGCCTCCCAGCCCCGCCGCACCCTCGACGCCTGGCAGGAATGGGCCAAGCAGCGCGGCGCCAAGGGCCTGGCCTACGTGCTGCTGCAGGAAGACGGCACGCTCACCGGGCCGGTGGCCAAGAACCTCACCGACTTCGAGCGCGAGAACCTCGCCTCCACCGTCGGCGCGAACCCGGGCGACTGCATCTTCTTCGCCGCCGGCACCGCCGCGGAATCGCGCGCCCTGCTCGGCGCCGCCCGCGTGGAGATCGGCCACCGCACCGGACTGATCAAGGACGGAGACTGGGCCTTCGTCTGGGTCGTCGACGCCCCGATGTTCGAGTCCGCCGAAGCCGCCGTGGCCTCCGGAGATGTGGCCGTCGGTGCGGGCAAGTGGACCGCCGTCCACCACGCATTCACGTCCCCGAAGCCCGAGTTCCTCGACACGTTCGACCAGGACCCGGAAAACGCGCTGTCCTACGCCTACGACATCGTCTGCAACGGCAACGAGATCGGTGGCGGGTCCATCCGCATCCACCAGCGCGACGTGCAGGAACGCGTCTTCAAGCTCATGGGCCTGGACGAGGAGGCGGCGCAGTCGAAGTTCGGCTTCCTGCTCGAGGGCTTCAAGTTCGGCGCCCCGCCCCACGGCGGCATCGCGTTCGGCTGGGACCGCGTGGTGCAGCTGCTGACCAACTCGGACTCGATCCGCGACGTCATCGCGTTCCCGAAGACCGGTGGCGGCTTCGACCCGCTGACCCAGGCACCGGCACCGATCACCGCGCAGCAGCGCAAGGAAGCCGGCGTGGACGCCAAGCCCGAGCCGAAAAAGTCCTCCAAGGACGACGAGGCAGCCAGGTCCAGGTAGACCGGCCCATGGCCGGTTGAATCCGGTACCCTGCGGGGGCATTCGCCACGGGCGGATGCCCCCGCGGTGTTTCCGCCGCCACCCGTCGTGGTGCCCGGTGTCGGCCCGTGGCTGTCCCGGTCTTCCCCTCCACAGGTCCAAGGGGGCCGGTGTTCTCCACAGTCCTCCAGCAGGACTACGGGGCGGGAGGGGCAGAAACTTGAATCGAATACATGTTCGAAGAGTGTGGTGGTTCCGGAACGGCAGGTGGCAGGGGTGGTCCGGCCGTAGCGCCTGATGCCGCCACCGCCGCCGCGGACGACGCCGCCCTATCAGCTTCCCCTGACGCTGCCGCAGGACCTTCCGCCCGCGCTGCCGCGGTTGCTGTCGCTGATGGCCCTGCGGATGCTGCCGTTGGTCCCGGCAGGCTTGTTCCGGAGGGGGACATGGTGGCGGAGGCCAGCTCCATGGTGGGGCGGTTCGCCGCGGGCGGGGTCGACCTGCCCGAGGGGACGCTGGTGGATTTGGTGGCGGCGTTGGAGGCGGTGAAGGCCGCCGCTGCGGCCTACCAGGCCCGAGCCGCGGTGGTGTTGCGGGAGCGGGTCATCGAGCGTGAACGTGCCGCCGGGGTGCGCCAGGAGCGGTTGGGTGTCTCGGCCGGCGCTCAGTTGGGGCTGGCCCGGCGCCAATCCCCGCACGAGGGCGGGCGCTGGTTGGGTTTTTCGAAGGTGGTCGTCACCGAGATGCCCCACACTCTGGCCGCGTTGAGTGCCGGGCGGATCACCGAGTACCGGGCGATGCTGCTGGTGCGCGAGACCGCGTGCCTGTCGTTGGAGGACCGCCAGGACGTCGACGAGGAGTTGATGGCCGACCCGGCGGCCACCGACGGGGTGGGGGACCGGCGCCTGGTGGCGATGGCCCGGGCCCTGGCCGCGCGCCTGGATGCGGCGGCGGTGGTCCGCCGGGCCCGCAAGGCGGTGGGGGACCGGCATGTGAGCCTGCGTCCGGCCCCGGACACGATGGGCATCCTCAGCGTGGTGTTGCCCGTGGGGCAGGCGGTGGCGGTGTTCAAGGCGCTGTCCGGGGCCGCGGACACGGTCCTGGGCCGGGACGGGGAACGCACCCGCGGCCAGGTCATGGCAGACACGCTGGTCGAACGCGTCACCGGGCAGGCGCGGGCCACCGCCACACCGGTGGAGGTCCAGCTGGTAATGACCGATCGAACCCTGTTCCAAGGCGATGCCGAACCGGCGTACCTGCCCGGCTACGGCGTCGTCCCGGCCCAGATCGCTCGGGACCTGATCCTGCAGGCCACGGCCCCAAACGGCGGGGACGGCCTGGACAAGCCGCAAGCCGGGCAAAACCGAAACGACCCACACGGCCAGCCCGATCCGGCAGGCAACGCGGCCGGGGACCCGGACCCCGGAGACCCCATCGGCGTGCACCGGCCACCAGGAAGCAGGGGCACGGGCCATGGAGATGATGCGGCGCTGCGGCTGGGGGAGCTGGTGTGGGTGCGGCGGTTGTACACCGCCCCGGGGACCGGGGCACTGGTGGGGCTGGATTCGAGGGCAAGGTTATTCCCCGACGGGTTGCGCCGCTTCATCGAACTCCGCGACCAGGTTTGTGCCCGGCCGTATTGCGAGGCACCCATCCGTGAACGGGACCATGTCCTGGCCTGGGCCGCCGGCGGGAAGACCACCGCAGGCAACGGGTCCGGGTTGTGCAAGGCATGCAACCTGGGCAAGGAAGCCCCGGGATGGCACTGCCGCGAAGTCCCCGGGGACCGTCACACCCTCGAAACCACCACCCCCACCGGGCACGCCTATCGCTCCCATGCACCCGCCCTTCCCGGCACCAACGCCTGACAGGCGGCAGGCGCGGATGCGCTGGTGGGTCAGCCCGGCAGGTCCGCCGTGTCGACGATGAGCGTGAAGGGCCCCGAGTTCACCAGCGAGACATCCATGTGTTCCCCAAAGACGCCGTGCTCCACCCGAGCCCCGAGACGGCGCAACCGGGCCATGAATTCGACATACAGCGGCTCGGACACCGAGCGTGGGGCCGCAGCCGACCACCCGGGCCTCCGCCCCTTGCGGACGTCCCCGTAAAGCGTGAACTGGCTGACCACGAGCAACGGGGCGTCGATGTCGGAACAGGACTTCTCCTGCTCGAGCATCCGCAAATGCCAGATCTTCGCCGCCAAACGAGCCGCATCGTCCTCCGTATCCGCACTGGTGACGCCCAGCAGCACCAACAACCCCGGCTCGGCGATACTGCCGACGACCTCCCCATCGACTTCGACGGAAGCCCGATCCACCCGTTGCACGACGGCTCTCACGCCCACGTCCTTCCATCTGCTGCCGATTCAGTTCCCGCCGTAGCGCCCCGGGGGAACGCGCCGGTGCAGGCACTAGGGTGGATGGGTGACCGATTTGCTCAGCCCCCAGGACGACGCAGAGGACGAGCCCGTTCGCGGCACCTCCCGCCCCCGGCCTCCGCTAGCCGTGCGGATGCGGCCGCGGACCGTCGCCGAACTCGTCGGGCAGCAACACCTGCTCAAGCCGGGATCGCCCCTGCGCCAGCTGGCGGGGGTCGATGGCCCCGGCCCGTCGGGACCGTCCAGTGTCATCCTCTGGGGGCCGCCGGGCACCGGCAAGACCACCATCGCCCATGTCATTGCCCGGGCGCCCGGCCGCCGGTTCGTCGAGCTCAGCGCCATCACCGCAGGCGTCAAAGACGTCCGCCGGGTCATGGACCAGGCGCTCACCGACCGCGACATCAACGGCATCACCACCGTCCTGTTCCTGGACGAGATCCACCGTTTCACCAAGGCCCAGCAGGACGCGCTCCTGCCTGGCGTCGAGAACCGCTGGGTGGTGCTCATCGCCGCCACCACCGAGAATCCGTCCTTTTCGGTCGTTTCGCCATTGCTGTCCCGTTCGCTGTTGCTGACGCTGAAGCCGCTCGAAGAGGGCGACATCCGCGGCCTGGTCCTGCGTGCCGTCGAGGACCCCCGTGGGCTCGACGATAGTGTCGCGCTCGCGCCCGAGGCACTGGAGCACATCGTCCGCCTTGCCGGCGGTGACGCCCGCCGTGCCTTGACCGCCCTTGAGGCAGCCGCCGGCGTGGCCTGGGGCGAGGGCGGCGGCGCCGGATCGGAGGACGATGGTGACGCCCCCGAGGAGGGGGAAGGCCCACGCCGAGCGCGCATCACGGTCACCAGCTCGCACGCCGAACGGGCCATGGACGCAGCGGTCCAGCGCTATGACCGGGCCGGGGACCAGCACTACGACGTGATCAGCGCGTTCATCAAGTCCATCCGGGGTTCGGATGTGGATGCCGCACTGCACTACCTCGCCAAGATGATCGAGGCAGGGGAGGACCCCCGGTTCATCGCCCGCCGGATCATGATCAGCGCCTCGGAGGACATCGGCATGGCCGACCCCACGGCGTTGCAAACGGCCGTGGCCGCCGCCCAGGCGGTCCAGCTCATCGGCATGCCCGAGGGGAGGATCATCCTCGGCCAGGCAGTGGTGCACCTGGCCACGGCCCCGAAATCGAATGCCTCCTACAACGGCATTAATGCAGCCGTCGCCGACGTCCGTGCCGGCCGGGGCCAGGGCATCCCCGCGCACCTGCGTGACGCGCACTATCCGGGGGCAAGCCAGCTCGGCCACGGCAAGGGGTACGTCTATTCGCACGATGCCCCGCACTCCATCGCCGAACAGCAGTACCCGCCGGACGACCTGGTCGGACGCGACTACTATTCGCCGACGGCCAACGGCAACGAACGCGGGATCGGCGAACGCCTCGACCGGATCCGGCGGATCATCCGCGGCCGCTGAATGTGCAGGTGAAACCGCTGCAGTGCTAGGATGGATCCTTGGCTGGCAAGCCGATCCCATCCGCATGACCCCTCGGGGACGTTTAGTGCCGCGGGCGGAGATCGAGTTGTAGTACCAAGGGAGCGGCTTCCCTTAACTCTCCGACATGGAGGCCAGTAACACACAGCCGCCGTAAGAGAAGAAGGACACCAGTGGCTAACAACACCCGTGCCCGCCGTAAGGTTCGCCTGTCGCGTTCCCTCGGCCTTGCCTTGACCCCCAAGGCAGAGAAGTACATGGAACGTCGTCCGTATGGCCCCGGCCAGCATGGACGCGCCCGCAAGAAGCAGGATTCCGACTACGCCGTGCGTCTGCGTGAAAAGCAGCGTCTGCGCGCCCAGTACGGCATCCGCGAATCGCAGATGGCCCGCTACTTCGAGGAAGCCAAGCGCACCGCGGGGCAGACCGGTGAGAACCTGGTCGAGTTCCTCGAGATGCGTCTGGACGCCCTGGTCCTGCGTGCCGGCTTCGCCCGCACCATCGCCCAGGCCCGCCAGCTCGTCGTCCACCGCCACATCGTGGTCGATGGCCAGCGCGTTGACCGCCCCTCGTTCCGCGTGAGCGAAGGCCAGCTGGTCGCCGTGCACGAGCGGTCCGAGACCATGGTTCCGTTCCAGGTTGCCGCCGCCGGTGCGCACCGCGACGTGCTTCCGGCCGTCCCGGCCTACCTGGACGTCAAGCTGGAATCGCTGCAGGCACGCCTCGTGCGCCGCCCGAAGCGCTCCGAGGTCCCCGTGACCTGCGAAGAGAACCTCGTCGTCGAGTACTACGCCCGCTAGGAACCGGCACCAACCGATTCCCCGGGGCGCAGTACGCGCATCACACGGAGCCCGTGACCAGCAGGTCACGGGCTCCGTGTGTTGGGGACAGTCTCCGTGCCTCAATCCGGGCCACCGCCAGGGCCTCCGGCGCCGTCGATTCCGCCCGAACAGGGGTGTGCCTCACGTGCCGCGGCGGGGAAACGGTAATGTTGGTCCTTGTTGATTAGCGCCTACCAGGAGGAGCAGTTCCATATGACCGGGTCAGATATCGCCGGCCTCATCGCCGCAGGCGTCTTCGCCATACTCGTCGCCTTGCTGGCCGTGCCGGTGATCAAGCTCGGGAAGGTCTTCGACGAGCTGCGCCTCGCCGTCCGGGAACTCTCGGACGGCACCAGCCCGCTGCTCGAGGAAGTGACGACCACCGTCGCCTCGACCAATGCCCAGCTGCAAAAGGTCGACGGGATCACGAACAACGTCTCCGACGCCTCCGCGAACGTCACCGCGCTGTCGTCTCTGGCAGCCACTGTCCTAGGGGGCCCGCTGATCAAGGTCGCGGCCTTCACCCACGGGGTGCGCAGCGCCCTCAACGCCCGATCCGGCGGCACCGGCCGCCGTAGCCGCTAGGAGGACACCATGGTCAAGAAGATTTTCTGGGTCGGCATCGGCCTGGGCGTGGGCGTGCTGGCCACCCGCAAGGTCGCTTCCCTCCGGCAGAACCTGGGCCGTGACGGCCTCAACCGTTCCGTCGGCCGCCTGGCTGACGCGCTCGCCTACTCGGCGGATGCTTTCCGCGACGGCATGCACGGACGCGAAGCCGAGCTGCGCAGCGCCCTGGGCCTGGACAACACCCCCATCTCCGGCCCCAGCCACCGCGGCTGAACCGCCACACACCGCCTCTCAGCCGTTCCACGAAGGGATCATCAGCAGTCATGAAATCGCAGGAAATCGCCACCCGGTGGATCGAGTTCTTCGCCGCCAGGGGTCACACCCCGGTGCCCAGCGCCTCGCTGGTCTCCAGCGATCCGTCACTGCTGTTCACCGTTGCGGGCATGGTCCCCTTCATCCCGTACCTCACCGCCCGGGAAACCGCCCCCTACAACCGCGCCGTCAGCGTCCAAAAGTGCATCCGCACCGCCGACATCGACGAAGTCGGCAAGACCGTGCGCCACGGCACCTTCTTCCAGATGGCCGGCAACTTCTCCTTCGGCGACTACTTCAAGGCCGAGGCCATCGCCTTCGCCTGGGAGCTGCTCACCGGTTCCGTCGATGACGGCTGCTTCGGCCTGGACCCCGACCGTCTGTGGGTCACCGTCTACGAGGACGGCGACGAGCGCGACGACGAGGCACGCGCGATCTGGCGCGACCAGATCGGCATCCCCGAAGAACGCATCGTGGGCACTGGCAAGGAGGACAACTACTGGAGCACCGGCCAGGCCGGCCCCGGTGGCCCCTGCTCGGAGATCTACTACGACCGCGGCCCCGCCTATGGGCGCGACGGCGGGCCCGCAGTGGATGAAACGCGGTTCATCGAGATCTGGAACCTCGTGTTCATGCAGTACCAGCTCTCCGCGGTGCGCTCCAAGACGGACTTCGACGTCGCCGGGGAACTTCCGCAGAAGAACATCGACACCGGCCTCGGACTGGAGCGCCTGGCGATGATCCTCCAGGACGTGGAGAACATGTACGAGACGGATCAGGTCCGTCCCGTCCTGGACCGCGCCGCCGAACTGTCGGGACGGGAATACACCTCCACCGAGGACCCCGAAGACCCCCACCATACCGACGACGTCCGCCTGCGGGTCGTGGGCGACCACATCCGGTCGGCCCTGATGCTCATCAGCGACGGCGTCAGCCCGTCCAACGAGGGCCGCGGGTACGTGCTGCGCCGCCTGATCCGCCGCGCGGTCCGCGCCATGCGGTTGCTCGGCGTGGAGGAACCGGTGCTGCCGGAACTGCTGCCGGTCTCCCGCGACGCCATGAAGGGCGTCTACCCCGAGGTCGACACCGACTTCGCCCGCATCTCACGCATCGCCTACGCCGAAGAGCGTGCCTTCCTGCGCACCATCGCCAGCGGCACCGCCCGCCTGGAACAGGCGGTCTCCGCGTCCAAGGCAGCCGGCAGCGCACTGTCCGGTGCCGAGGCGTTCGCCTTGCACGACACCTACGGCTTCCCGATCGACCTGACCCTGGAGATGGCCTCGGAGGCCGGTCTGGCCGTCGACGAGGACGCCTTCCGCACGCTGATGGCCGAACAGCGTCAGCGCGCCCAACAGGACGCGAAGGCCAAGAAGGCGGGCCACGCCGACCTGTCCGTCTTCACCCAGCTCCACGGTGCAGGCGACACCATCTTCACCGGCTACGACGAGCTGACCAGCGGCTCCTCGGTCCGTGGCATCGTCCTCGACGGCGAACTGGTGCCCTACGCCGAACAGGGCCAGGAAGTCGGGCTCGTGCTCAACGAAACCCCCTTCTACGCGGAAGCAGGAGGCCAGGCGGCGGACGTCGGGCTGATCACCGGCGACGGGTTCGTCGTCGAGGTCCTCGATGTGCAGTCCCCCGTGAAGGGCCTCTCGGTGCACCGCGCCGTCGTGCGCGAGGGCGAACTGCCCGCCGACGCCCAGGTCACCGCCGCCGTCGACACGCAGCGCCGGCGTTCGGGCGAGCAGGCGCACTCGGCCACCCACCTGGTCCATGCCGCCCTGCACCAGATCCTGGGCCCCGAGGCCCTGCAGTCCGGCTCCTTCAACAAGGCCGGCTACCTGCGCTTCGACTTCAGCTGGACCGAGGCCCTGTCCCCGGCCGCCCGGGCCGAGGTGGAGGAAGTCGCCAACCTGGCCATCCGGAACGACTACGAGGTGCAGACCAGCATCATGCCGCTGGCCGAAGCGAAGAACCTCGGAGCGATGAGCCTGTTCGGCGAGAAGTACGGCAACACCGTCCGCGTCGTGGAAATCGACGGGGCCTGGTCCCGCGAGCTGTGCGGTGGCACCCACGTGGCCAACACCTCGCAGATCGGCACGCTCACGCTGCTGGGCGAACAGTCCGTGGGCTCGGGCAACCGCCGGGTCGAGGCCCTGGTCGGCATGGAGGCCTTCCGCCACGGTGCCGCCGAACGAACCCTCGTCAATGAGCTGACGGAACTCTTCCGCGTGCCCTCGGCGGAATTGACGGACCGCGTCCACGCGACACTGGCCAAGCTCAAGGCCGCCGAGAAGGAAATCGAGCGGCTGCGGGCCGAGCAGCGCACGGCCCAGGCCGCCGCACTCGTCTCGCAGGCACACGACGTGGCCGGAGTCCGGGTCCTCGCCCACGACGCCGGCCCCGTCGGCTCGGCGGACGATCTCCGCGCGCTGGCCCTGGACCTGCGCTCACGCCTGGGCTCCGACCCGGCCACCGTGGTCCTGACGGGCGTGGCGAATGCACGTCCGCTGGTGCTGGTGGCGACCAACGAGGCGGCCAGGGGGCTCGGCGTGAAGGCCGGCGCCCTGGTCCGCACCGCCGCCGGGATCCTCGGGGGAGGGGGAGGCGGCAAGGACGACGTGGCCCAGGGCGGCGGCTCCGATGCCTCCAAGACGCCCGAGGCGTTGTCCGCTGTCGTCCAGCAGATCTCGGGGCGATCCTGATTCCGTCCGGAGGAGCGGGCGCGCCGCGAGGGGTTAAGCTGGGAGTCGACGTGGGCATGGCCCGCGTCGGGGTAGCCCTGTGCGATCCCGACGGCGTCCTGGCCACGCCCCTGAAGACCCTCAAGCGCGACCAGAAGAAGAACAGCGACATCCGCGTCCTGGCCCGGATGGCCGTTGAACACGCGGCCGTGCAGGTCTTCGTCGGCCTCCCGCGGTCGCTGCGCGGCGGCGAAACGGCCTCCACCGCCATGGCCCGCGACTACGCGGAACAACTGGCGGGAGAGCTCGCCCGTTCGGCTCCCGGCGTCCAGGTACGTCTGGTCGACGAACGCCTGACCACCGTCTCGGCCCACCGGGCGCTGCATGAATCAGGCCTCGACGGGCGCAAACACCGGCAGGTTGTGGACCAGGTGGCAGCGGCAGATATCCTGCAACAGGCACTCGACATGCAAAAATCACTACAGAGGGACGTTGGCATGGCCGTGTGGGACGGCTCGCGACCCGACAGCTCGGACCTTGACTGAAGGACACCAACTGATGAACGAGAAGCATCCCGAGGGCACCGGTGCCGAATCCGGCGATCCTCAGGACAGCGCCGCGGCGCCACACGGCGGCGCGCCGTTCCGCCGCCTTCGATCCGGCCGCCGCCGTGCCGAAAGCACCGCGCCACTGGACGACCACTTCGATGAACACCACCGCGACACCGGCGCCTCACGCCGCTCCCGGCAAGCGGCAGCAGCCGAGGAGCCGCCGCCAGCGGCCACCGGGGGCGGGACCAGCGAACCCGACGCGGCCGGTACCCCACCCAACGTCATGGCAGACCCAGCGCCCATGCTTCCGGATCGCGACCGCCACCACGCTGAAGTCCTCGAGGCCCATCCGCCCGTGAGCGCCGCACCGGCGGATGACGACGGGGAAAACTTCGCCGACGGGCCGACCGACGAGGAGGACGAGGATGATTCCACTGCGGCCCTCCTGCTCTCCGGGGAGCGGACGGCACCTGGCGTGCGCAAGCGCCGGCGCCGGCGCCGGAACATCATCATGTCGATCATGGTCGCGATCTTCGCGGTCATCCTGGCCGGCACGGTCCTGGTGCTGCAGAACGTGCTGGGCATGTGGAACCCAGAGGACTATCCGGGACCGGGCGAAGGCGAAGTCACCTTCACCGTGGAACCCGGCTGGGGTCCGGCCCAGATCGGCCGCCACCTCACCGACACCGGGATCGTGGCCAGCGAGGAACTCTTCATTGAGGCCATCCCGCAGGTGGATGCCGAGAGCAAGGTCATCCATCCGGGCGAGTACGAGATGAAGTACAAGATGCCGGCCGTGGACGCCGCCACGATCCTGGTCGGGGAAGGGGCCGAGAAGGTCAACTACGTCCCAATCAAGCAGAACCTGCGTACCGACGCCGTCTTCGAGCAGATCAACAAGGCCACCGGCATCTCCGTTGATGAACTCGAGGCCCTGAACAAGAAGCCCCAGGAGTTCGGCCTGAAGGACCCGGTCAAGAACCTGGAGGGCTTCCTGCATCCGGGGCAGTACCGGTTCCCGCTGGACGCCAGCGCCAAGGACATCCTGCAGCAGATGGTCGATGCGACCCTGAAGGAACTCACCAGCCAGGGCGTGACCGACCCCGCCGAGCAGTACAAGATGCTCAAGATCGCCAGCATCCTGCAGGCCGAAGCCCGGCCCGCGGACTACAAGACGGTCTCCGGTGCCCTGGACAACCGGTTGAAGCCGGACAACAAGGAAACGGGCGGCTACCTCCAGGTCGACTCCAGCGTCATCTACGGTCTCGGCCAGTACTCCCTGCAATTCACGGCAGAGGAAAAGAAGGACGCAGGCAACCCCTACAACACCTACGAGCACAAGGGCCTGCCCCCCACGCCCATCGGTTCGCCGGGGGACAGCGCGATCGAGGCCGCCATCCACCCGGACAAGAACGACTACTACTACTGGGTGACCGTGAACACGCAAACCGGCGAGACGAAGTTCGCCAAGACCTATGAGGAGCACAAGGTCTACCAGCAGCAGTTCCGCGACTGGTGTGGCGCGCACGAGGACATCTGCAAGTGAGCGCCGCCGGCCAGGCGGCTGTCTTCGGCCAGCCGATCGCCCACTCCAAGTCACCGGCCCTGCATCGGGCCGCGTACGCGGAGCTGGGGATCGACCTCGGCTACCGGGCCATCGAGGCCGGCGCCTCCGAGGCGCCCCGGCTCGCCCGGATGCTCCGCGATGAACCCGGGTGGCGGGGCGCCTCGGTGACCATGCCGCTGAAACAGGCCCTGGTACCGCTCATGGACAGCGTTTCGGAGCGGGTCGCCCGGCTGGGTGTGCTCAACACCATCGTGGCCAGTGGGCACCCGGGCTCGGTCCGGCTGCACGGGGAGAACACCGACGTGGACGGGATCGTCCGGGCCCTGGGCGACGCCGGGGCAACCTCCGTGCGTTCCGTGGCCATCCTCGGAGCCGGGGGGACGGCCTCGGCTGCCACCGCCGCGCTGCACCTGCTGGGTGCGCAGCAGCTGGACTTCGTCGTCCGCGACGCCAGTCGGGCAGCGGACGTCCTGGCCTTCGCGGCGGCAGGCCGGTGCCGGGCCGAGGCCATCGATGCCCGGACCGCCGGTGGGCGGATGCACCGGTACGACGCCGTGATCTCCACGCTGCCCCCGCATGCCGCCGACGGGATGGTCGACGCGCTGGGCCTGGACGGACTGGCTCCGGGCACGCCGCTGCTCGATGTGGCCTACGATCCCTGGCCGAGCGCCCTTGCCGCGGCGTGGTCCGCAGCCGGGGGATCGGTGGTCGGGGGGCTGTCGATGCTCGTGCACCAGGCCGTGGGCCAGGTGCGCTTGTTCACCGGCATCACCGGGGCCGATTGGCCCCATGTCACAAATGTGATGTGTGACGCAGTCGGGCTGCCGCACCCGAACCGTTGACCCTCCGGCATGGCAGTATGGTCTTCATGTTGCGTTGGTTGACGGCGGGCGAATCTCATGGCCCCGCACTCGTAGGAATCCTGGAGGGCCTGCCTGCCGGCGTGCCCCTGACCACCACGGACGTGCAGGATGCACTGGCCCGGCGCCGGCTGGGCTACGGCCGCGGCGCCCGGATGAAATTCGAGAAGGACCAGGTCACGTTCGTCGGGGGAGTGCGCCACGGAGTGACCCAGGGCGGTCCGGTCGCCATCGAGGTCGCCAACACCGAATGGCCCAAATGGGAAAAGGTGATGAACGCAGATCCCGTGGACCCTGCGGAACTGGAATCACTGGCCCGCAACGCCCCGTTGACCCGCCCCCGGCCCGGCCACGCCGACTACACCGGCATGCAGAAGTACGGCTTCGATGACGCCCGCCCGGTCCTGGAACGCGCCAGCGCCCGCGAGACCGCAGCCCGCGTGGCGCTGGGCACCGCGGCCGCCCGGTTCCTGTCCTCGCTGGGGATCGACTTGGTCAGCCACACGGTCGCCGTCGGCACGGTATCCGTTCCCGAGTCCGCGGCCCTGCCGCTGCCCTCGGACGTCGTCGCCCTCGATGCGGATCCGCTGCGCTGCTACGACCGCGACACCTCCGACGCCATGGTCGCCGAGGTCGACGCCGCACACAAGGACGGCGAGACGCTCGGCGGCATCGTGGAGGTCATCGCCTACAACCTGCCGCCCGGGGTCGGCTCCTACGTGCACTGGGACCGCCGCCTCGACGGACGGCTCGCCGCTGCCCTCATGGGCATCCAGGCCATCAAGGGCGTCGAGGTCGGCGACGGCTTCGCTACCGCCGCCCGCCGGGGATCGGCCGCCCACGACGAGATCGTCCGCGGACCGGACGGGCAGAACCGCCGCGCCTCGAACCGGGCCGGCGGCATCGAGGGCGGCATGAGCATCGGCGACCCGCTGCGGGTCCGGGCGGCCATGAAGCCCATCGCCACCGTGCCGCGCGCGCTGCGCACCGTGGACGTTGCCACCGGCGAGGAGACCACGGCCCACCACCAGCGTTCCGATGTCTGCGCTGTTCCGGCAGCCGGCGTCGTGGCCGAGGCCATGGTCGCCCTGGTCCTGGCCGACGCCGTCTCCGAGAAGTTCGGCGGCGACTCGCTGGCCGAAACCCGCCGCAACCTGGAGGCTTTCCGGGACTCCCTGGCCGCCCCGGGGTCGGCGGTCCGCCCCTGATGTCCGACGACATCTTCCTGATCGGCCCCATGGCCACCGGAAAGTCGGTGGTCGGGCGCAAGCTGGCGGCCCGCCTGCGCGTGGACTTCATCGACACCGACAGCGAGATCACCCGCCGCAACGGCAGCATCGCCGACATCTTCGCCACCGGTGGGGAACCGGCCTTCCGCACCCTGGAAACCGCGGCCCTGCAGGAGGCCGCGGCCCGGCCCGGCACCTCGGTCATCGCCACCGGCGGCGGAG
>Ga0134125_10001298_pt1 | contig 30856 bp, 29 predicted proteins | sample KB31751_FD_96464 | JGI IMG/M metagenome (GOLD analysis project Ga0134125, IMG submission 96464) | Terrestrial soil microbial communities with excess Nitrogen fertilizer from Kellogg Biological Station, Michigan, USA - KB3-175-1 | ecosystem: Environmental > Terrestrial > Soil > Unclassified ... | reverse complement strand
GCGTGTTGCCTTCGCGCACGAGCTTGGCGAGATCGCCGCCGAACTCGACGTTGAAGATGGCGTCGGGCTTGGCGTCGTCGATCGCCTGCGCCACCGCGCCGGCGTCGATCTTGCCGAGCGGCGGCGCCTGCTCGGTGACGATCTCGGCGTCCGGCTGCTGCTTCTTCAGCAGCTCCTTGAACGCAGCGGCCGCCGACTGTCCGTATTCGAAGTTCGGGTAGACGATCGCCCAGCGCTTCTTCTTCGCCGCGACCGCGCCCGGCATCAGCATCGCCGTCTGCTCCCAGGTCGAGGCGCGCAGGCGGAAGGTGTAGCGGTTGCCGTCCGACCACGTGATCTTGTCGGTCAGCGGCTCGGCGGCGAGGAAGAACACCTTCTTCTGGCCGGCGAAGTTGGTCACCGCGAGACCGACGTTGGAGAGGAACGTGCCGGCGAGCGCGACCACGCCCTCGCGCGTCACCAGCTCTTCGGCCGCGCGCACGGCCTCGCCCGGATTGGCGCCGTCGTCGCGCGAGATGACTTCGAGCTTCTTGCCGTCGACGCCGCCCTTGGCGTTGATCTCCTCGACCGCCATTTCCCAGCCGCGCTTGTACGGCTCGAGGAAGGCCGGCTGCGATTTGTAGCTGTTGAGCTCGCCGATCCTGATCGTCTGCTGCGCCATCGCGGGACCTGCGAAGGCGGCCGCGACGGAAGCCGCGAGCGCGAGCTTGAGGACGTGACGCACGGGCACCATGACTGTTCCTCCCTGGCGGCGGCGGCCGCGCACAAGGCGCGGACCATCCGCGATGTGGTTCAAATCTGCAACGTCTTCGTCGCCTCCGGCATGGCGAACTTGTTTGTGCACAAATAGTCTGACCGCACTCCGAAGCTTGTCAAGCGAACGTCCCCATTCCGCTCATTCCCGCGAAAGCGGGAATCCAGTTGGACCTTTCCTCGTGGCGCGTCCGCGCTGGGTCCCCGCCTTCGCGGGGACGAGCGGAGAAAGTGTCACCCCCTTGGCTTGTCCCTGAACCGGTCCATCAGCGGCTTATCCTGGCCGCCGTCGATTTCGATCATCGTGCCGTTGACCATTTCCATCAGCGGCGAAGCGAGCATGACGACGAGGTTCGCCACCTCTTCGACTTCCGCGATGCGCCCGACCGGAATCGACGCGGGCGCGAGCTTGTTGGCCTCGTCGTATGAAATCTTCATGTCGCGCGACATCGCCTTGACGAGGCCGTCCCAGCGCTCGGTGCGCACCGGCCCCGGATTGACGGCGACGAAGGTGATGTTCTCCTTGCCGTACTGACCGGCGAGCGAGAGCGTCAGGTTCTGACCTGCCGCGTTGGCCGCGCCGGGGCAGATTTCCCAATAGGACGGCTTCACGCCGTCATTGCCGATGAGGTTGACGACGCGGCCGCCGCCTTGCGCGCGCATGAGCGGCAGCACGTAGCGCAGGCAGCGAACGTAGCCCATGAACTTGAGCTGGAGGCCCTTCTCCCAGTCGTCCTCGGTCAGATGCTCGATGACGCCGCCCGCGGCGGAGCCGGCATTGTTGACCATGATGTCGATGCGGCCGAGCGCCTTGTGCGCCTGCTCGATGAACGCCTTCGCGTCCTTGTCGCTGCGCAGGTCGGCGGTGATCGGCACGATCTTGCGGCCCGTCGCTTTTGCTATTTCATCGGCCGCGGCCTTCAGCGGCTCCATGCGCCGCGCGCAGATGGCGACGTCGACGCCCTCTTTCGCCAGCGCCAGCGCGATGCCCTTGCCGATGCCTTCCGAGCCGCCGGTCACCGCCGCGGTCTTGCCCTTGAGTTTAAGATCCATCGCACTTCTCCACTTTTAGTGTCGCTTTAAACTTTCGGCGCGGCCGATGCCGATCATGATCATCCATGCAGTCCAGATCGATGCCACAAGGCAAAGCGCGAAGCTGGCCGTCACGAGGTGCATACCGCGCTCGTCGCCAAAAGCCACCGCCGCCGCGCCCATAACGCCTATGACACCACCGACGATGAAAGACGCGGCGCGGCGGATCGAGTATCCACCGCGCCCTTGCGCGCCGCGGATTTTTGCCACCTTGCCCAGCAAGATCAGCGGAAGCGAAAGGCTGCCGAGCGTGGCAATCAGCAGCTCGGCACCGAGAGCCCACATCGGCTGTGGGGTTAGGATGGCGGTCGCCATGATGAGCGTGCTGACAAGAGCGAGTGTCGTGTACTGCGCTCGCAGTCGATAGAGGTCTTCGTTCACGATTTCGGCGAGATGCAGCGAGGCCGCGACGAACAACAGGCCGATAAGCGCCGCCGACGACGTACCGAGCATGACGTAAAGGTCGCGCCAAGCGTCTGGCAGCGGTGCGCTGGACATGGTCACGCCGGTGGCTTGTGCGCGAGCCAGCGGCCCGCTTCGGCATTGACGATCAGATCGGCGAGCGCGGCGTTGAACGCCGCCGGCTCCTCGCTGGTGATGGTGTGGCCCGAACGCGGGATGATGCAGAGTCCGGCGGTCGGCACCGTGCGCTTGAGGTACAAGCTTGAATCGACGCACCAGTCGTCCTCGTCACCGGCCAGCACCAAGAGCGGCACCGAGAACTTCTTCAATTCGGCCTCCAGCTCCCACAGGCTCGGCCGCTTGGCCTGCAATTCGCGCATGGTCAGCGCGTGGCCGACCGCCGAATGCTCCGATAGCATCTGCGCGAACTCGGCGAAGCCGCGCGGGTCCTTGTGCTTGTGCGTCTGCCGCGTGGCGCCGTCGGCGTAGCGCGCGGCGGCGGTCTTGAAATCTTCGGTCTCGAACATGCGCGCGGTCTCGCGCGAGGCTTCGCGCGTCTTCTGCACCACGTCGGGATCGGGGCTCGAGCCGTAGCCGCAGCCGGCGGCGGTGACGCTGAGGCAGCGCTTCGGATATCTCAGGCCGACGAGCAGCGCGGTCAGCGCGCCCATCGAATGGCCGACGACATGCGCCTTCTCGATCTTCAGCGCGTCCATGACTGCGATCACGTCGTCGACGCAGAGGTCCTGGCCGTAGCGCGCGGGATCGGTGGGGATGTCGGAAGGCGGATAGCCGCGCTGCGAATAAGTGACGCAGCGGTGCGCGCGCGAGAAGAAGCGCATCTGCGGCTCCCAGGTGCGGAAGTCGCCGGCATATTCGTGGACGAAGACGATCGGGGTGCCCTGCCCCGCCTCCTCGACATACAACCGTGTGCCGTCGCGCGTGGTGATGTGCGGCATCGTCCGCTCCGGTCAGGTTCTCGATAATGTTTGCATGCAAACGAATTTCGGTAAAGCCTCCGCCGGCAGCCGGCCCCCGTCATGGCCCGGTCACGGTCCGGGTCCAGAACGGGCGGCGGCCGGAACGGGCGGCGGCCCAAGGGGTTGGAACTTCGGCCCCGCCGCTCCTAGATGTCCCTGCAAGGCTCGCCTGCCCCGGCGGCGGGGCGCTTTGCGCTTCGGCCACAGGCGGGCTAGTTCTGTCCGGGAATTTCCTCGAAGGTCGGTTGTCATGAGCGGTATTTCGGCACAAGCGCGGCACCAGACGGTCGCGGTCAATGTCGGCGGCGTCACGGTCGGCGGCGGCGCGCCCATCGTCGTGCAGTCGATGACCAACACCGACACCGCCGACGTCGACGCCACCGTCAAGCAGGTCGCGGCGCTCGCCCGCGCCGGCTCCGAGCTTGTGCGCATCACCGTCGACCGCGACGAGGCCGCCGCCGCCGTGGCCAAGATCAAGGAGCGGCTCGTCAAGATGGGCGTTACCGTGCCCATCGTCGGCGACTTTCACTACATCGGCCACAAGCTGCTCGCCGAGCATCCCGGCTGCGCCGAGGCGCTCGACAAATACCGCATCAATCCCGGCAATGTCGGCTTCAAGGACAAGCGCGACAAGCAGTTCTCGCAGATCGTCGAGATGGCGATCAAGCACGGCAAGCCGGTGCGCATCGGCGCCAACTGGGGCTCGCTCGACCAGGAACTGCTCACCACGCTGATGGACGAGAACTCGAAGAAGCCGAACCCGCTCGACGCGCGCCGCGTGATGCACGAGGCGATGGTGCAGTCGGCGCTGCTCTCGGCCGAGCGCGCGATCGCGATCGGCCTGCCGAAGAACCGCATCATCCTGTCGGCGAAGGTTTCCGCGGTGCAGGACCTGATCGCCGTCTATGCCGAGCTTGCGCGCCGCTCAGACTTCGCGCTGCATCTCGGGCTGACCGAAGCCGGCATGGGCACCAAGGGCATCGTCGCCTCGAGCGCGGCGATGGGCGTGCTGCTGCAGCAGGGCATCGGCGACACGGTTCGTATTTCATTAACGCCGGAGCCGGGCGGCGACCGCACCCGCGAGGTGCAGGTCGGCCAGGAGCTGTTGCAGACGATGGGTCTTCGGACGTTCGTGCCGCTGGTCGCGGCCTGCCCCGGCTGCGGCCGCACGACGTCGACCACGTTCCAGGAGCTCGCCTCCGACATCCAGAGCTTCATCCGCGACTCCATGCCGGAGTGGAAGAAGCGCTATCCCGGCGTCGAGACGCTCAACGTCGCGGTGATGGGCTGCATCGTCAACGGCCCGGGCGAGTCGAAACACGCCGACATCGGCATCTCGCTGCCCGGCACCGGCGAGACGCCGACCGCGCCGGTGTTCATCGACGGCAAGAAGGCGGCGACCCTGCGCGGCGCCGGCCTCTCGGCCGACTTCAAGCAGATGGTGATCGATTACATCGAGAACCGCTGGGGCGCGGGCGCAAGGACCGCGGCGGAGTGATGACGCTGCCTCCGCCGGCTACGCATTGAACTCCAAAACCCTCATCGTCGGCTTTGCCGCCGCGGTCGCGCTCGCCGCGGCGGCGTCGGTCTATGTCAGCCGCACCGTCGATCGGGTCGAGAAGACGATCACCGCCGTGCCGGCGCCCGACGGACGCTACAAGGCGGTCGTCTTCTGGCTGTCGCAGGGCGGCGACGCGCCGTTCTGCTACGCCAGCGTGTCGGTCTATCTCGCCATCTATCCGGACGACTTCGCCGAGAGCGAGAAGGGCTACCAGGTCTATTGGGCGCCCTGCGCCACCCCGGCCAAGGAAGCCGACGTACCGAAGGTCGAGTGGCTGTCGAAGAACGCGCTTCAGATCACGTACACGCCGGGCCCGACGGGCGCCGATCCGGCCAGGCTGCGCAGGCGCGTCGTCGATGCGTCGCGCTATGTGGCGGTGACGTACGTGGAGAGGAAGTAGTCACGGCCCCCACACGTCCTTCGCCACCTCGACGATCATGCGCAGCTTCGCCCACTGCTGATCCTCGGTCAGCGTGTTGCCCTCCTCGGTCGAGGCGAAGCCGCATTGCGGCGACAGGCACAATTGCTCGAGAGGGATGAACTTCGCCGCCCGATCGATGCGGCGCTTGAGGTCGTCCTTCGATTCGAGCGCGCCCGTCTTCGTCGTTACGAGGCCGAGCACGACCTGACGGTCCTTCGGCACGGCGCGCAGCGGCTCGAAGCCGCCGGCGCGCTCGGTGTCGTACTCCATGAAGAAGCCGTGCACCTTGATCTTGCCGAACAGGATCTCCTGCACCTTCTCGTAGCCGCCGGCGCCCATGTATGTGCTTTTATAATTGCCACGGCACATATGCATGGTGATCCGCATATCCGGCGGAATGTCCGACATCGCCACGTTGATGAGATCGGCGTAGAGCTCGCCGAGCTTTTCGGGATCGTCGCCGCGCGCCGTCACCTGCGCGCGATATTTCTCGTCGCACAGCATGGCGATGAAGACCTCGTCGAGCTGCAGATAGCGGCAGCCGGCGTCGGCGAAGGCGCGCACGGCCTTGCGATAGGCCTGGCCGAGATCGGCGAACATCGCGTCGAGCGCCGGATAGACCTTCGGGTCGACCGGCGTCTTCATCGGCCGCCCCCAAAGCGCCGACGGCGCGGGGATGGTGATCTTCGGCGTGCGCTTCGCGTGCGCGGCGACGAACTTGAAGTGCTCGATCATCGGATGGCCGGTGTAACCGATTTTGCCGGTGACCTTGGTGCCCTCGTTGCGCGTCGTCACCGCCGCGAAGGCGATGCCTGCGTCCATCACATGCTTGTCGATGCCGTCGAGGCCCCAGAGGAAATCGAGATGCCACCACGAGCGGCGGAATTCGCCGTCGGTGACCGATTGCAGCCCGCACTCCTCCTGCTTGGCGATGACGCGCTCGATCTCGCGATCCTCGACCGCCTTCAGCGCCGCGGCGTCGATCGCGCCCTTGGCGAATTGCGCGCGCGACTCTTTCAGCGCGGCGGGGCGCAGCAGGCTGCCGACATGATCGGCGCGGAACGGCGGCGTGGTGCGTGCGGACATTTGTGCTTCTCTCCCGTGCTTCTTTCTTATCCCTCCCCTGAAAGAGGAGGGATAAGTGAGCTTACCCCCAAACCTCTTCCGCCAATTCGACGATCATCCGCAGCTTCGCCCACTGCTGCTCCTCGGCGAGCACGTTGCCCTCCTCGGTCGAGGCGAAGCCGCATTGCGGCGACAGACAGAGCTGATCGAGCGCGACATATTTCGTCGCCTCGTCGATGCGGCGCCTGATGTCGTCTTTCTTTTCCAGCACGCCAGACTTCGACGTGACCAGCCCAAGCACGACCTGCCTGCTGCCCTTCGGGAAGTGGCGCAGCGGCTCGAACCCACCGGCGCGGTCGCTGTCGTATTCGAGGAAATAGCCGTCGAGATTGGTGCGCCCGAGCAGGTGCTCGGCGACGAACTCGTAGCCGCCCGACGCAATGAAGGTGGAGCGGAAATTGCCGCGGCAGGAGTGCATGGTGACCGCCAAGTCGGCCGGCTTATCCTTCAGCGCTTCGCTGGTCAGGCGGGCATAGATCGCCGGCAGCGAATCGGGATCGTCACCGCGCGCCTTCGAGGCCTCACGTTCGTTCGGGTCGCAGATCATCGCCCATGCGGTGTCGTCGAGTTGCAGATAGCGGCAGCCGGCGTCGTAAAAAGCGCGGATCGCCTTGCGCCAGGCCGTGGCGACATCGGCGAAGAACTCGTCATAACCGGGATAGGCGTCCCGGCTCACCATCGCGCGGCCCTGGCGGAAGTGGAACGTCGAGGGCGCCGGAATGCACATTTTCGGCGTCGTCTTGCAGACGCTCTTGAGGAATTTGAAATGCTCGATCTGCGGATGCCCGGTGAAGTCGACCTTGCCGGTGATCTTCAGCGCCTCGGCCTTGGTGTCGACGCCGTGGAACTTGATCGGCGGCGCGCTGATCTTCTCGACGCCTTTCAGGCCCCAGAAGAAATCGAAGTGCCACCACGAGCGGCGGAATTCGCCGTCGGTCGCGAGCTTCAGCCCGATCTCTTCCTGCTTGCGCACAACACGTTCGATCTCGCGATCCTCGGCCGCCTTCAGCGCAGCGACGTCGAGCTTGCCCGCCGCGAATCTCGCGCGCGCGTCCTTCAGCGCGGCGGGGCGCAGCAGGCTGCCGACGTGATCGGCGCGGAACGGCGGCGTGGTGCGTGGGGACATTCTGGCGTCTCTCCCTGTTCTTTCTTATCCCTCCCCCGCTTGCGGGGGAGGGTGGCGAGCGCAGCGAGCCGGGTGGGGGGCGTTCCGATTGCTACGCGACCCCACCCCCGGCGCTACGCGCCGGACCCTCCCCTTTCAGGGGAGGGATAAGGAGCCTCAGCGCCCCCACACCTCGTTGGCAATCTCCACGATCATCCTCAGCTTCGCCCACTGCTCCTCCTCGGCGAGGACGTTGCCCTCCTCGGTCGAGGCGAAGCCGCATTGCGGCGACAGGCAGAGCTGGTCGAGCGCGACGTATTTGGTCGCCTCGTCGATGCGGCGCTTGATGTCGTCCTTCTTCTCCAGCGTGCCGGTCTTCGACGTCACCAGCCCGAGCACCAAGATCTTGTTGCCCTTGGGGAGGAAGCGCAGCGGCTCGAACCCGCCGGCCCGGTCGGTGTCGTATTCGAGGAAGTAGCCGTCATAGTTGCATTTCGCCAGCAGTGACTGCGCCACCGGCTCGTAGCCGCCGGAGGAGATGAAGGTCGAGCGGAAATTGCCGCGGCAGACATGCGTCGTGATCGTCATGTCGGCCGGCTTCGCCTCGAGCGCCTTGTTGATGCAGCGCGTGTAGCTCTCCTGCAAATGATCGACGTCGAGGCCGCGCGCCTTCGCCTTCTTCAGTTCCTCCTGCGAGCACAGATAGGCCCAGGCGGTGTCGTCGAACTGCAGATAGCGGCAGCCGGCGTCATAGAACGCCTTGACCGCCTTCTGATACGCGGCAGCAAGGTCGTCGAAGATGTCGTCGCGGCTCTTGTAGGCTCCCTTGTCGACCGCGTCCGGCTCGAGCCGGAAATGCATCACCGCCGGCGACGGGATGGTCATCTTCGGCGTCACCTTGGTGTGCGCCTTGAGGAACTTGAAGTGCTCCAGCATCGGGTGGTCGGAGAAGTCGATCTTGTTCGTGATGTGAAGCACGTGCGGCTTGGTCAGCACGCCCTGGAACTGGATGCCGGTCTTGCCCTCGATGACCTCGACGCCGTCGAGCATGCCGAAGAAATCGAAATGCCACCACGAGCGGCGGAACTCGCCGTCGGTCGCGAGCTTGAGCCCGATCTCCTCCTGCTTGCGGACGACCTTCTCGATCTCGCGGTCCTCGACCTCGCGCAATTGTCCGGCGGTGATGGCGCCCTTCTCGCGCTTGACGCGGGCCTCCTTGATCGGCTGCGTGCGCAGGAAACTGCCGACGATGTCGGCGCGGAATGGCGGCTTGGTTCGTTGCATGGTTGTTGTACTCCGCAGTTGCTTGAAACGGATCGTCAGTAAAGTGCGGCGGCCGCCGACCGGCGGATCAGTACCGCGCCAGGCACGAGGCCGCGCGTGCCCTGATTGCCGAGCGCGAGCTGAAGGTTGCGGTGGGCAAGCCGCGCGTGCTCGCGCATCAGCGCCTCGGCGCGCGCACCTTCGCGGTCCTCGATTGCGCGCACGACGCAATGATGATGGTCCTGGGCGATGGTGAGGATCTTGCTCGCCTCCGGCAGCATCGCCTGCACCATGACGAAGCCGCTGGGCGAGGCGAACGGCAGGTTCAGCGTGCGCTCGATCTGGCGCCTGAGCACGGGGCTGTCGGCGGCCTCGACCAGCAGCGCGTGGAAGCGCGCGTTCAGCCCGACATAGTCGGAGAAATGGTCGACGGTCAGCGCCGGCAACGCGGCGATCTCGTCGATCTGCCGCAGCACGTCCTTCATCTCCTTGATGAGCGGACTGCGCACGCCGCGCTCGGCGGCGATGCGGGCGGCGAAACCCTCGAGCGTGCCGCGCAGCTCGATCGCGTCGGTGACGTCGCGCTCGGAGAACGCCTTCACCGCGAAGCCGCCCGACGGGATCGCCTCAAGGAAGCCTTCGTCCTCGAGCCGCGCCAGCGCCATGCGGATCGGCGTGCGCGACATGCCGAGACGGTCGACCAGCGACAATTCCGAGATGCGGTCGCCGGGCTTGAGCGCGCCCGACAGGATCAGGTCACGCAGCGCGAGCTGTGCCTTCACCGTTTGGGAAGCGGCGCGGTCGCTCTCGACGATCTGGGTGGGCACGGTGGGCTCCTTTTTTTCTGCCCAATCCTTGAGGGGAGCGGAATTCATACTGTATACCGCTAGCGGGAAAACGGCCTCCTTGCGACAGACAATGGGCCTGTATTCAGGAAATCACACGGCCAATCAAGGAATTCGTCGGACGGCTGTATACAGAAACGAATGATCGTCGGTCTTTCGGCGATCGTCAACACCGGCCGGCGCCGGCAAAAACAATCAGCGGGAGTGAGAGAACATGGCCAAGAACCTCGAAGAGAAGATCAAGGCGTCGGGCGACATCGTCTCGATGATGCGCAACTCGCAGATCGGCGCTTACGTGTACCCGGTGGTGGCGCCGGAATTCTCCAACTGGCGTGACGAGCAGCGCGCCTGGCGCGAGAGCTGCGTGCTGTTCGACCAGACGCACCACATGGTCAACCTGTTCGTCGAGGGGCCGGACACGGTCAAGCTCCTGCAACACCTCGCGACCAACTCGTTCAGGAATTTCTCGGTCGACCAGGCCAAGCAGTTTGCGCCGGTCACGCCTTACGGTCATGTCATCGGCGACGGCATCCTGTTCTATCTCGCCGAGAACAGCATGTGCTATGTCGGCCGCAACCCGGCCGCCAACTGGATCGAATTCCACGCCAAAACCGGCGGCTATAACGTCCAGACAAAATATGACGACCGCTCGCCGTCGCGCCCGATGGGCAAGCCGGTGACGCGCGCCTTCTATCGCTACCAGATCCAGGGCCCGAACGCGCAGGACGTCATCAAGAAGCTCAACGGCGGCGTGTTCCCGGACATCAAGTTTTTCCGCATGGGCCACATCACCATCGCGGGCCGCAAGGTGCGCGCGCTGCGCCACGGCATGGCCGGCGCGCCCGGCCTCGAAGTGTGGGGCCCCTACGAGCAGGTCGACGAGATCAAGACCGCGATCATGGAAGCGGGCAAGGACTTCGGCATCGTCGCCGTCGGCGCCCGCGCCTACGCGACCAACACGCTGGAATCCGGCTGGATCCCCTCGCCGGTTCCGGCGATCTACACCGGCGACAAACTCAAGGCCTATCGCGAGTGGCTGCCGATCACGAGCTACGAAGCGAACGCGTCGATCGGCGGCAGCTACGCCTCGAAGAACGTCGAGGACTATTACACGACGCCGTACGAGCTCGGCTACAACACCTTCACCAAGTTCGACCACGACTTCATCGGCGCCGATGCCTTGAAGGCGATGGAAGGCAAGAACAGCCGCAAGAAGGTGACGTTCGCCTGGGAGAACAAGGACGTCGAGCGCATCTGGGCCTCGCAGCTCGCACCGGCTGGCGAGAACTACAAGTTCATCGACCTGCCGCTGTCGAACTACGCGTCGTCCTCGTATGACGCGGTGATGAAGGGCGGCAAGCGCGCCGGCGCTTCGATGTTCTCCGGTTATTCGTACAACGAGCGCAAGATGCTGTCGCTCGGCTGGGTCGAGGAGGAGTTCTCCAAGCCCGGCACCGAGCTCACGCTGGTGTGGGGCGAGGAGAACGGCGGCACGAAGAAGACCACCGTCGAGCGCCACAAGCAGACCGAGATCAAGGTCATCGTCTCGCCGGCGCCCTACTCCGCAGTGGTGCGTGAGGGCTACGAAGGCAAGTGGCGGCATCAGGCGGCGGAGTAAGCGTCCGCCCGATCGTTCGGCTTCGATTAAAACACGGCACGGCGTGCGAAAACGCGCCGTGCCGTTTGCTCGTTTGGCGCATCGGTTAGGTCAGTGCCGTTGACCCAGCACACGCCGCCAAGTGCTATTCTTAGGCCATGACCGACTCCGATTATTATCGCGAGCAGGCGGCGCGCTATCGGGAACTCGCGGAGCGGGCCAAGAAGCCCGCGGTCAAGCAGGAGTTTTCCGAGCTGGCGGTGGCATGCGAAGAGGCCGCCGACAAGATGGATGATTGCCTGGCGGGCGGATAGCGCGACTTGCCGCGTCAGCGCGGCCTATGCCACAGCCACGACGTCCTTCCGCGCCATCGCCGCCGCGTAGTCCGCTGTCGCGACGAGATTGCCGAACGTGAAGTAGTGCGGGTGCACGTCGCCGATTCCGCCCTGCGCCTCGTCGAGCGCTTCGATGATGCGGTCCGGGCCGACATTGCCGATCAGCGACGCCGCCGCGCCCGACATTAGCCCCCGCAACGAGGTCGATACGCCGCAGCGCCGGGCGAAGCGGACGAGCGAGGTCACTTTGGTCGGCCCGGCCATGCCGGCGCTCACCGGGCGGCCGATGCCGCAGGCACGCAGTTGCTTGAGCCAGGCGACGATGCGCTCCGGCGCGAACGAGAACTGGCTGACGAGATGGACATCGAGGCCCTGCGCGGCCGCCGCCGCGATCTTTTCGTCGAGCGCGGCCTCGAGCCGTTGTGGCGGAATGTGCGGATGACCTTCCGGATAGGCGCCGATGCCGATCCTTTCGATGCCGAAATCGCGCAGCCGCCCTTTCTGGATCACCGCCAGCGCGTCGGCGAAGGGGCCTAACGGATCGACGTCGCCGCCGATGACGAGCAGGCGGCGCAGCTGTGCCTCGCCGGAAAGGCGCGCGAGGAGTTCGTCGAAGGACTGCTGGCTTGTCAGCCGCCGCGCCGCGATGTGCACCACCGGCTCGAGCCCGGCCTGACGCACGTTGCGCGCGGCCGCGACCAGCTCGTCCTGGGTCTGCGTCGGCACCGCGGTGAGATAGATCTCGGTACCCGCCGGCACGCGCGCGGCGACCGCGGCGATCTCGTCGGCTTTCGGCCGCGTCGCTTCGAGCGAGAAGCGCCGGGCGATGGTCGGCACCCTGGTCTGCACGTCGGTCAAGCGCGGATCATCCTGTCGTTGCGCGTGCATGCGTCGCGCGATCGCCACACGGCCGGCCATTACTCACGCCGGCGCGAGATGACGAAGGACTCGTCGTAGAACCACAGCCCGCCGTGCTGCTGCAGCACGTCACGCGTGGCGTCGACATAGCGCCGCTCGGCATTGATGTCGGCGAGCCGGTCGTCCTCGACCTGCGCGACGTAGATCGCCGCGTTCCACGCCGCGAGCAAAGTCGAGGTGCCGATCGACGACGAGATTTCCGTCGGCAGCGTGTGCATGTCGTAGCGGAACAGCGAGCGCTGGTCGGAATAGGCGTTGAAGTTAAGCTCGCGCCCGGCCGCGCCGAGCTCCTGCTTCACCGCTTTCAAGAGGTCGTGGCGGTTGTGCTGGAACGGGCTGTCCGCCGGCCACACCTTGCGGACGATCTCCATGCCCGGATCGTTGCCGTGCGAATGGATGGCGATCATGCGGCCGCCGGGACCGAGCGCGCGGGCGAGCGGCGCCAGCACGCGCTTGGCCTTGAAGTCGAGCGAGGCGCGGGCGCGGAACGGCTGCGAGGCGATGACCAGATCGTAGTCGGCGACGGTGCCGCCGGGCTTCGGGATGATCTGGTCGAGCAGGAACTTGTGGTCGTTGCGGTAGAGCACGAGGATCACCGGCCGCTCGTAGACCGGGTTGCCGCTCTTCGATGACACGCGCGCCTTCCAGTTCTCGGCCAGGAACGGCTCGAGCGCGGTGATCTGCTGCTCGAACGAGTGCGCGCTGGTGCCGTCCATCGCCACTTCTTTCCAGACCAGGCTGGTGGCGGCGGTGAGCGACTTGACGTTCAGCCACGGCGCCTCGGCGTAAGCGAGGTTGGTCAGCACGACGACGCTCGAGGGATGCTCGACGAAGCGGTCGGGCAGCTTCTGCAGCGTCAGGCGCACGTCCTCGAGGCTGATCTCCTTGCCGACCGCATAGAACGGCATGGTCGGAAAGCGGTCGTGCATCGCGCGCATGACGCGGGCGAGCACGGTGCCGTCGCCGACGCCGGCGTCGAACAGGCGCACCGCCGGCGGCCGCGGGTGGATGTTGGCGAGTTCGAGGCTGACGCGGTTCGCGACCTCCCATTTCTCGCTGCAGGTGTTCACGAACAGCAGATATTTCTGCCGGTTATCGAAGAAGCGGAAATTGCGCTGCGGGTCGTCGCTCGCCTGACCGGAGGCGACGGAGGGGGCGGGCGGCTTGACCATCGGCAACTGGGCTGTCGGCTGCGGGGCGGCGGCGTCGAAGAGGATGCGGCGGCGCGCCGGCGGGTCGTCGCGGCCCTGAGCCATGAAGGCGCGGATGCGGTCGAGCGTGTCGGTGGTGATGCGGCCGCCGTTGCGCAGGCGGCTGGCGAGCTTGCCGTCGTTGACGGCGCGGCGGCCGAAGGTCGATTCAGCGAGGCCGCGCAGGCGGCAGAAATCGCTGATCTCCTGCAGGATCTGTTCGTTCATAACCGGTCTCTTGGCAGCGTTTCCGGACGGCCTTTGCGGCCCTGTTGTTGGTGCCAAGCGAACCAAGAGTCCCAAGTGCCGTCAACCACAAAAACGACGTTGGGAAAGTTGGGCAGAGTGGGTGGGCAGAATACTTTGACCAAATGGCGAGTAAATCCACAGAATCAAGCACAAGTCGCGCGGAACGAGCCGCCGCCGGCAAGTTGCGCTTGGGAAATTGCCCACTCCATTGGGCAAAAAAAGACGGCCGGAGTGGGCACGATGGCCGCGCTCCCGCCGTCGCTTGTTCGCCTTCAGATTTCGAAGAAAACCGTCTCGTTGCCGCCCTGGACCCTGATGTCGAAGCGGTAGAGCGCCACGCCGTTCTGCTCGCCCGTCTTGTGGGCAACGAGCGTCCCCCGCCGATCCGCGGGGACGATGGCGAGGATGGGATCGTTGGCGTTAGCGCCCTCATCCTCGAAGTAGAGCCGCGTATAGACCTGCCGCAGCATACCGCGCGAATAGATGCAGACGACGATGTGCGGCGCCTGCGGCTTGCCGCCGGGACCGGGCACCGAGCCCGGCTTGATGGTGTCGAAATTAAAGACGCCGTCTTTGTCGGTCGCCGAGCGGCCGAAGCCCTTGAACTGCGTGTTCGGCCGCGCGCGCGTATCCTGCGGGCTGGCGTAGCGGCCTTGCGCGTCGGCCTGCCAGATCTCGATCATGCAGTCGTTGATCGGTGCTCCATCGCCGTCGGTCACCTGGCCCTGGATGCGAATCTTCTGGCCGGTGGCGTCCGGCGTGATCAGGTTGTCGCCGACAGTTTCCTTCCAGCTGTAGGTGCCGTTCGGGTCCCACTTGGCGCGGCCCTTCGGCGTGAGGCCGTAGGCGAAGAACGGCCCGACGGTCTGCGATGGCGTGATTTCGGACATTAGTGTTTTCCTTTGCGCATGATCTTATCCGAAAACCGGTGCCCACCTTTCGGGATCATGCGCTAATGCTCGTCGTTGTCGAGGGGCGTGGCTTCGCGGCCGCGCAACACGATGTCGAAGCGGAACGCGAGCGCCCAGTCGGGGATCGTAGCGTCCAAGTCGAAGGTCGAGACCATGCGGTTGCGCGCCTTCTCGTCCGTCACCGAATTGAAGATCGGGTCGAACGGGAACAGGTAGTCGCCCGGAAAATACATCTGGGTGACGAGCCGCGACAAAAACGAGTGGCCGAACACCGAGAAGTGGATGTGGTTCGGCCGCCAGGCATTGTGGTGATTGCCCCACGGGTAGGCACCGGGCTTCACGGTGATGAATTTATAGTATCCGTTCTTGTCGCTGATGGTGCGGCCGGCGCCGGTGAAGTTCGGGTCGAGCGGCGCGGGGTGCTGGTCGACGAGATGCACGTAGCGGCCGCAGGCATTGGCCTGCCAGATTTCCACGAGCACGTCCGGCACCGGGCGCTTGTCCTCGTCGAGCACGCGGCCGTGCACGATGATGCGCTCGCCGAGCGGCTCGCCGGCGCACTGCTTGGTCAGGTCGTTGTCGCCTACCTGCACGGCGTCGTGGCCGTAGACCGGGCCGGTGAGCTCGGACAGCGTGTGCGGCACCACGATCAGCGGCTTCGACGGCGAGCGCTTGACCGTGCTCTTGTAGCCGGGCGTCAGGTGCTTGGGGAACGCCTCCAAGCTCTTGGTCGGAAAGACAAGCGACATTCAGTCCCCCTCAGGTTCTTTCTCGTTCACACGCGCTCGATGGCGAGCGACACGCCCTGGCCGACGCCGACGCACATCGTGGCAAGTCCTAGCTTGCCGCCGCGCGTCTCGAGCCCGTGCGCCGCGGTCAGCGCCAGCCGCGCGCCCGACATGCCGAGCGGATGGCCGAGCGCGATCGCCCCGCCGTGCGGATTGACGTGCTCGGCGTCGTCGGGAAGCCCGAGCTGGCGCAGGCAGGCTAGCGACTGCGAGGCGAAGGCCTCATTGATCTCGATCACATCGTAGTCGCCGATCTTGTGGCCGAGCCGCGCCATCAGCTTCTGCGTCGACGGGACGGGGCCGATGCCCATGATGCGCGGCGGCACCGCCGCGGCGGCCATGCCGAGGATGCGCGCGCGCGGCGTCAGGCCGTGCGCCTTCACCGCCGCTTCGGACGCGATGAGCATCGCCGCGGCGCCGTCATTGACACCGGACGCGTTGCCGGCCGTCACCGTGCCGGGATTGCGGAACGGCGTCTTGAGCTTGGCGAGTTGCTCAAGCGTGGTGTCGGGACGCGGATGCTCGTCGGCATCGACGGTCACGACCTCGCCCTTGCGGCCCGTCACCTGAACCGGAACGATCTCGCCCTTGAAGAAGCCGGAGGCGATCGCCTTGCCCGCCTTCTGCTGCGAGCGCAGCGCGAACGCGTCCTGGTCGGCGCGCGTCACCTGGAATTCCTCGGCGACGTTCTCGCCGGTCTCCGGCATCGAATCGACGCCGTACTGCTTCTTCATCAGCGGATTGACGAAACGCCAGCCGATGGTGGTGTCGAAGATTTCCGCGGTGCGCGAGAAGGCTTCCGTGGCCTTGCCCTGCACGAACGGCGCGCGCGTCATCGATTCGACGCCGCCGGCAATGGCGAACTCGATCTCGCCGGCGCGGATGGCGCGCGCGGCGGTGCCGACCGCTTCGAGCCCCGAAGCGCAGAGACGGTTGAGCGTTACGCCGGGCACGGTTCCAGGCAGCCCGGCGAGCAACAGCGCCATGCGCGCGACGTTGCGGTTGTCCTCGCCGGCCTGGTTGGCGCAGCCGTAATAGACCTCGTCGAGCTTCGACCAGTCGGCCTTCGCATTGCGCGCCAGCAGCGCCTTGATCGGGATGGCGGCGAGGTCGTCGGTGCGCACCTTGGCGAGCGCGCCGGCGTAGCGGCCGATCGGCGTGCGGACCGCGTCGCAGATGAAGACGTCACGCATGGGACTGGACCTTTCCTACGCCGCCGCATGGGCGCGCGCCGTGCGCGCCTGGATCTCGCGCAGCACCTCGAGCTCGTCTTTGCTCGGCGGCGCCGTCTCCGCGACCTTGGCCGCGAACCGCACCTGCCAGCCGGTGTTCTCCTGTATCTGCTCACGCGTCACGCCCGGGTGCATGGCCGTGACGATCATCTCCTTCGTCTCCGGATCGGGCTCGAACAGCGCCAGATCGGTGATCAGCCGCGTCGGACCTTTCGTCTTGACGCCCAGCTTCTGGCGGCTGTCGCCGCCGCTGACGTGGCCAATGGACGTGATGAAATCGAGCTTCTCGACGAAGCCGCGCTTGCCCTGCGCCATGATGATGAAGATCTCGCCGCACGAGGTGGCGATCTCCGGCGCACCGCCGCCGCCGGGCAGACGCACCTTCGGCTTGTCGTAAGGACCGACAACGGTGGTGTTGAGGTTGGCGTATTTGTCGATCTGCGCGCCGCCGAGGAAGCCGACCTTGATGCGGCCGCCTTGCAGCCAGTAGCGGAACATCTCCGGCACCGAGACGGTCGTCAGCGCCGTCTCGCACAATTCGCCGTCGCCGATCGACAGCGGCAGCACGTTCGGCTTGGTGGCGAGCGTGCCCGACTCGTAGATCAGCGTGATGTCCGGCGCGTGCGTCAGCCGCGCCAGATTGCAGGCGGCCGAAGGCTGGCCGATGCCGACGAAGCAGACGTCGTCGTTCTTCAGCGCCCGCGCCGCGGCGATGGTCATCATCTCGTTGGGCTTGTAGTCGGCCATGATCACCTCGCACCCTTGCGCGCATATTGCGCGAAGGCCTCGGGGCCCTTGTCGAGCACGTTCTCTTTCATCCACGCTATGAACGTATCGCGTTCGCGCGCTATGTCGTCCCACTGCTTGTAGAAGCCGTTGTTGCGCGGGTAGTAGCCCTGCGCATAGGACGGGAAGGCGCCGCCCGGTACCTCGACGACGTGGCTGACCGTCCAGTGCGGCAGCACCACGGCGTTGAGGCTGCGCTCCGGCAATTCATCGACGATCTCCTCGACCGTCACCACCTGCCGCTTCGAGGCGAGTACCGCTTCCTTCTGCACGCCGAGCACGCCTTCGATCATGACGTTGCCCTTGCGGTCGGCGCGCTGCGCGTGGATCACTGCGACGTCCGGCCGATGCGACGGAATCGCGGCGAGCGTCTCGCCGGTGAACGGACACTCGATCGATTTGATCTTCGGGTTGACCTTCGGCAGATCGGTGCCGATGTAGCCGCGGAACACGGCGAGCGGCAGGCCCGCAGCACCCGCCTCGTAGGCGTTCGCCATTGCGGCGTGCGAATGCTCTTCGATCTCGATCTTGTTCGGCCATCCCTGCTCGATCGCCTCGCGGAAGCGATGCAGTGAACCGACGCCGGGATTGCCGCCCCAGGAGAAGACCAGCTTGTCGACGCAGCCCATGCCGATCATCTGATCGTAGATCAGGTCCGGCGTCATGCGGATCAGCGTCAGATGCTTGCGGCCCTGGCGGATGATCTCGTGCCCGGCGGCGTGCGGGATGAGGTGCGTGAAACCTTCCAGCGCCACGGTGTCGCCGTCGTGGACGGCGGCCTTGATGGCGGCGGAAAGCGACGTGATTTGCGCCATTGCGGAGGGATCCTGACTTTTCGGGTCCGTATTTACGGCCCGCCACGGAACGGGTCAAATGGCGGTTGGACCTCCAACCATCCGGCCTGCCCATGCTCAGCGCACAACCGATCTTCACCATCGAGGCCGAACTCGAACCGCTCATGAGCCTTGGCCGCACGCCGGTGGGCGAGCGCCGGATCATCGGCATCGGCGGCGGAACCGTGCGTGGGCCGAAGTTCACCGGCCGCGTTCTGCCGGGCGGCGCTGACTGGCAGGTGATCCGTAGCGATGGTGCTGCCGATATCCAGGCCCGCTACACGATCGAGAGCGACGCTGGCGCCCGCGTGCTGGTCGACAGCGTGGGCTTGCGGCATGGTCCGCCCGAGGTGATCGAGAAACTGGCGCGGGGCGACAATGTCGATCCGGCCCTCTATTATTTCCGTACCGTGATGCGGTTCGAGACCGGCGACCCGTCGGCCGACTGGATGAACCGCATTATCGCGGTGTCGCACGGGCAGAGGCTCGCGCGCGCCGTGCGACTTCATGTCTACGAGGTTCTATGATGGCGTCCGACCGCCTTGCAGTGTCCCTGCCGAACTCCCTTGCCGCCGAGCAGCAGGGGCCGGTCGCCATCCTGCGGCTCAATCGCGCGCAGAAGCGCAACGCACTCGACGACGACATGGTCGCCGGTATCGACGCCTTCTTCTCGAATCTGCCGGACACGACGGCCGCCGTCGTGATCTGCGGCGACGGCGAGCATTTCTCCGCCGGGCTCGACCTGTCAGAGCTGAAGGAGCGCGACATCCGCGAAGGCATCGCGCATTCGTCGCGCTGGCATCGCGCCTTCGAGAAGATCCAGTACGGCAAGGTGCCGGTCGTCGCCGTGCTGCACGGCGCTGTGGTCGGCGGCGGCCTTGAGCTCGCCGCGGCGGCGCATGTACGCGTCGCCGAGCGCTCGGCCTATTACGCGCTGCCGGAGGGCAGCCGCGGCATCTATGTCGGCGGCGGCGGCTCGGTCCGCCTGCCGCGGCTGATCGGCGTCGCCCGCATGATGGACATGATGCTGACCGGCCGCACCTATTCGGCCGAGGAAGGCCTTGCCATCGGCCTGACCACCTATCTGGTCGAGCCCGGCAAGGGCTTCGCCAAGGGAATCGAGCTGGCGCAGCGCATCGCCGAGAACACCGCGCTGACCAATTTCGCCATCATGCACGCTCTGCCGCGCATCGCCGAAATGGCGCCGGGCTCGGGTTTCGCCATGGAATCGCTGATCTCCTCGATCGCCCAGGCGGACCCCGAGGCGAAAAGCCGACTCAAGGATTTCCTGGAGAAACGCGCCCCCAAGGTGACGCGCTCTTGAGGCGCGCGACCCGCGCGGGGTATTGTTGTCCAGGACAACAATAAACGCTGCCAGGGACGAAATGCCGAAGCTCCTCCGGACGCCCGAGACGGCGCCCTTGCGCCCGGTGCGGCTCAACGTGCCGACGCCGGTCGTCGAGCGGCGCGGCGACGGCAGTCTCGTCGTGCGCACACGCGAGCCGCTGCCGGACTATCACGCCAACCTGATCGAGCCGCTGACGAAATGGGCAAAGGCGGCGCCGGACCGCGTGTTCCTGGCGCAGCGCGGCGCCGACGGCGCATGGCGCAAGCTGACTTATGCCGAGGTGTTCGACAAGGCCAAGCGCATCGGCGCGGCGTTGCTCAGGCGTGGCCTCTCGACGGAGCGGCCGATCGCCATCCTGTCCGGCAACGATATCGAGCAGGCACTGCTCGGCCTCGGCGCGACTTTGGTCGGCATCCCGTTTGCGCCGATCTCGCCGGCCTATTCGCTGATGTCGAGCGATTTCGGTAAATTGAAAGCGATCCTCAGTCTGCTGACGCCCGGCCTCGTCTTCGCCAATGACGGAATGGCGTTTACGCGCGCGGTCGAGGCCGCCGTGCCGGACGACGTCGAGCTCGTCGTCACGCGCAATCCGCTCGGCGACCGCAAGACGACATTGTTCGCCGACCTGATCGACGACGAGGACGGCGCCGGCGTGGCGGCGGCGCACGCGAAGGTCACGCCGGATACGATCGTCAAATTCCTGTTCACGTCCGGCTCGACCGGGCATCCGAAGGGCGTCATCAACACGCACCGCATGCTCTGCTCGAACCAGGCGATGATCGCCACCGGCTTCGCATTCCTCGGCGACGAGCCGCCGGCGGTGCTCGACTGGCTGCCGTGGAGCCACACCTTCGGCGGCAATCACAACTTCAACATGATGCTGGTGAACGGCGGCAGCTACTACATCGACGACGGCAATCCGACGCCCGCCGGCGTGGCGAAGACCGTGCGCAACCTGCACGACGTCGCGCCGACCATCTATTTCAACGTGCCGAAAGGCTACGAGGCGCTGGCGCCGCACCTGCGCGGCGACGAGGCGCTGTGCAAGACCTTCTTCAGCCGCCTGTCGATGCTGTTCTATGCCGGCGCGGGCCTGAGCCAGGCGACGTGGGACGAGATCAACGAGATCGCCGTCGGCGCGACCGGCGAGCGCGTCATCTTCGTCACCTCGCTCGGCTCGACCGAGACGGCGCCGGCGGCGCTGTCGTGCACCTGGGATTTCGACAGGCCCGGCAACATCGGCCTGCCCTACCCCGGCGTCGAATTGAAGCTGGTGCCGAGCGACGGCAAGCTCGAGGCGCGGCTGCGCGGGCTGCACATCACGCCCGGCTACTGGCGCGAGGAAACATTGACGCGCGAGGCCTTCGACGAGGAAGGCTTTTACAGGATCGGGGACGCGCTGAAATTCGTCGATCCGAACGATGTCGAGAAGGGTCTGCTGTTCGACGGCCGCATTGCCGAGGATTTCAAGTTGTCGACCGGCACCTGGGTCAGCCTCGGGCCGGTGCGCGCGCGCTTCATCGATCATTTCGCGCCTTATGTGCGCGATGTCGTTCTCGCCGGTCCGGACCGCGACGACATCTCGGCGCTGGTATTTCCCGATCTCGCCGCCTGCCGCAGGCTCGCGAACGCCGCTGCCGACGCGAGCGACCAGGTTGTGCTTGAAGACGCGAAGGTGCGCGCGCTGTTCGCCGAGCGGCTGGCGAGCCTCGCCAAAATGAGCACCGGCTCCTCGACGCGCGTCGTGCGGCTGGTGTTGATGGCGGAGCCGCCGTCGATGGACAAAGGCGAGGCGACCGACAAGGGCTCGATCAACCAGCGGGCCGTGCTGAAAAACCGCGCCGCTCTGGTCGAGTCGCTCTATGCCGCTCCGCTGCCGGCGGCCGCCATCGCGCTGGCGCCGTGAGCGAGACCGTGCACAGGCTCGGCGACGCGCGCACCCGGCCGGTGCGTCTGGGTCCGCAGGACGTCACGGTCGAGATGCGCGCCGACGGCGCGCTGATCCTGCGCTCGCGCGAGCCGCTGGGTCCTTATCCGGACAAGATGACCGAGCGGCTGGATCACTGGGCGAAGGTGGCGCCGGACCGCGTGTTCATGGCCGAGCGCGACGCGAGCGGCGGCTGGCGCTCGGTCACCTATGCGCAGGCCCGCGCCGAGGCGCGCGCCATCGGCGCCGCATTGCTCACACGCAATCTCTCGGCGGAACGACCGGTCGCGATCCTGTCGGGGCACAGCATCGACCACGCGCTGCTGGCGCTCGGCGCGCTTTATGTCGGGGTCCCACACGCGCCGATTTCGCCGGCCTATTCGTTGGTCTCCGGCGATTTCGCCCGCCTGCGCGCCATCGTCGACCTCATCACGCCCGGCCTCGTCTTTATCGCTGACGGTGCGGCCTTCGCGCGCGCCATCGACGCCACCGTGCCGAAGGGCGTCGAGATCGTCGCCGGCCGCAACCCGCCGGCCGGGCGCACTGCCACGCCCTTCGCGGACTTGCGGGCGCACGCCGGTGCCCCGGTCGACGCCGCGCACGCCGCGGTCGGCCCCGGCACCATCGCCAAGTTCCTGTTCACCTCCGGCTCCACCGGGACACCGAAATGCGTGATCAACACGCAGCGCATGTGGTGCGCGAACCAGGCGATGTTGCGGCAGGCGCTCGCCTACTTCGCCGACGAGCCGCCGGTGATCGTCGACTGGGCGCCGTGGCATCACACCGCCGGCGGCAATCACGACGTCGGCCTCGTCCTCTTCAACGGCGGCACGTTCTTCATCGACGACGGCCGGCCGATGCCCGGCGCCATCGAGGAGACCGTGCGCAATCTGCGCGAGATCGCGCCGACCTGGTACTTCACCGTGCCGAAGGGATACGAGGCGCTGCTGCCGCATCTCAAAGCTGACGCCGAATTGCGCCGCACCTTCTTCAGCCGCCTGAAGGTGCTGTGGTTCGCCGGCGCCGGCATCGCGCAGCACGTCTTCGACGAGATTCAACAGCTCGCGGTCGAGACCAGCGGCGAGCGTATTCTCTTTCTCACCGGCTTCGGCTCGACCGAGACCGCGCCCTGCGCGCTGGCGCGCACCTGGGCGACGGACAACGCCGCCAATATGGGCCTGCCCGCGCCGGGCATGGAGCTCAAGCTGGTGCCGTTCGAGGGCAAGCTCGAGGCGCGCGTGCGCGGACCGAACATCACTCCGGGCTATTGGCGGCAGCCGGAATTCACCGCCGCGGCCTTCGACGAGGAAGGCTTCTACAGACTCGGCGATACGTTCAAATTTGCCGATCCGAACGACCCGAAGCAAGGTCTGCTGTTCGACGGCCGCATCGCCGAAGACTTTAAACTCTCGACTGGCACCTGGGTGAGCGTCGGGCCGTTGCGCGCGCAATTCATCGACGCTTGCGCGCCCTACGTCCGTGACGTCGTGTTCGCCGGGCGCGACCGCGACGACATCGCCGCGCTGGTCTTCCCCGATGTCGAGGCCTGCCGCAGTCTCGGGCCGCACAAGCCGGCCGACGCGCCTGCTGCAGAGATCCTCGAACGCTACGAGGTGCGCACGCAGTTCGCGTCCATGCTGGCGACGCTCGCGCGCGCCAGCACCGGCTCGTCGAACCGCGTAGCGCGCATCATCCTGTGCACCGAGCCGCCGTCGATGGACAGCGGCGAGATGACCGACAAGGGCTCGATCAACCAGCGCGCCGTCTTGAAGAACCGCGCCGCGCTGGTCGAAGAACTTTACGCCGACATGGAATCGCCGCGCGTGATCAGGAGCGAGGGCTGACGTGAGCGCAAAAACCGGACTTGGCGCGACGTATTCCGACGCCTGGCTGATCGACGGCGTGCGCACTCCGTTCGTCGATTACAACGGCGCGCTGGCGTCCGTGTCGCCGATCGACCTCGGCATCAAGGCCGCGCGGGAGGCCCTGAAGAAGGCCGGCGCCAAAGCGTCCCACGTCGGCACAACCATCGCCGGCAGCATGGCGCAGGCCTCGTTCGACGCCTACATGCTGCCGCGCCACATCGGCCTCTATGCGGGCGTGCCGGAGGAGACGCCGGCGCACATGGTGCAACGCGTCTGCGGCACCGGCATCGAGGTGCTGGCGCAGGCCGCCGACGCGACGTCGCTTCAGCGCGCCGAGCTTGCGCTGTGCGTCGGGGCCGAGAGCATGAGCCGCAATCCGGTCGCGGCCTACACGCATCGCGGCGGATTCCGCTTGGGCCAGGTCGAGTTCAAGGATTTTCTGTGGGAGGCGCTGCTCGATCCGGCCTGCGGCTGCACCATGGGCGACACCGCGGAAAACCTCGCCAAGCAGTATCAGATCACGCGCAATGAGGTGGACGCGTTTGCCGCGCGCTCTTTCGACCGCGCGGTGAAGGCGCAGCAAAGCGGCTTCCTTGCCGGCGAGATCGCGCCGGTCGCTGCCGAGCAGTTCGAGATCGGCGGCCTGAAACCGCGCGGCATCCGCATCAAGGATACCGTGACCGCCGACACGCATGTGCGGGCCTCGACTGTCGAACAACTGGCAAAGATCAGGCCAGCCTTCGGCGGCGTGCAGACCGGCGGCAATTCCTCGGCCATCGTCGACGGCGCCGCGGCGGTCCTGGTTGGCGGCAAAGTCTACGCAAAGAAACTCGGCAAGCCGCCGCTGGCGCGTATCGTCGCGAGCGCCGTGGTCGGCGTGCCGCCGGAGATCATGGGCATCGGCCCGGTGCCGGCAATCAAGGCGGTGATCGGCCGCGCCGGGCTTTCGCTCGAGAAAATCGATCGCATCGAGATCAACGAGGCCTTCGGCGCGCAGGTGATGGCTTGCGCCCGCGCGCTCGATCTCGACGAGGACAGGCTCAACGTCAATGGCGGCGCTATCGCCATCGGCCACCCGCTCGGCGCCACCGGCATCCGCCTCACGCTGACCTTGGCGCGCGAATTGCGGCGCGCCAATCTGCGCTATGGTATCGCGTCCGCCTGCATCGGCGGCGGCCAGGGCATCGCCATGCTGATCGAGAAAGTCGAGGCCAACGGCGGCAGGTGACCGAATCGGAGTGATAATGGTCCGTTCGTCCCCGCGAAAGCGGGGACCCAGTTGTGAATCAGAACTGGATTCCCGCTTTCGCGGGAATGATCGGAGTGTGGGGCAAAGGAGCGCATGATGGAGATCAGGGGCCAGGCGGCGGTCGTCACCGGCGGCGGCTCGGGGCTCGGCGCCGCCACCGCGCGCGCGCTTGCCGCGGCCGGCGCGCGGGTCGCCGTTCTCGACATCAACGAGAAGGCCGCGACCGAGATGGCCGCAGACATCAAGGGCATCGCCGTTACCTGCGACGTCGCGGACGCCGCGTCCGGCGAGGCCGCCGTGAAGAAGGCTGCGGAAGCGCACGGCCCCGCGCGCGTCCTCGTCAATTGCGCCGGCGTCGGGCCCGCCAAGCGCATCGTCGGCAAGGACGGGCCGATGCCGCTTGCCGACTACGAGCGCGTTATCCGCATCAACCTGATCGGCACGTTCAACATGATGCGCCTCGTCGCCGCCGGCGCGCAGGATCTCGAACCGCTGCCGGGTGGCGACCGCGGCGTCATCGTCTCTACCGCGTCGGTTGCGGCCTTCGAGGGGCAGGTCGGCCAGGCCGCGTACTCGTCGTCGAAAGGCGGCGTGGCGGCGCTGACGCTGCCGGCGGCGCGCGAGTTCGCCCAGTTCGGCATCCGCGTGCTGGCGATCGCGCCCGGCATCTTCGCGACACCGATGCTCAAGGCGCTGCCGCAGGAGGCGCAGGATTCGCTCGGCACCTCCGTGCCCTTCCCGAAGCGCCTCGGCGAACCGCGCGAATTCGCCGCGCTCGTCCTGCACTGCATTCACAACGGCTATCTCAACGGCGAAGTCATCCGCCTCGATGGCGCGCTGCGCATGGCGCCGCGCTGAGGCAGGCACCGTGACCGGCTTCACCAACACCCGGACCGTGCGCATCGCCTGGGGCGACTGCGACCCAGCCGGAATCATTTTCTATCCGCGTTATTTCGAAATCTTCGACGCCTCGACGGCGATGCTGTTCGAAGCGAAGCTCGGCTTCACCAAATTCGAGATGTTCAAGCGGCTCCAATTCGCTGGCTGGCCGCTGGTGCGGACGCAGGCGCGATTCCTCAAACCCACGCGTTTCGGCGACGACGTCACCGTCGAGAGCACCGTGACGTTCGGTCGCTCGAGCTTCGAGATAACGCACAAGCTCGCCCTCAAGGACGAACTGTGCTGCGAGTGCAACGAGAAGCGCGTCTGGACCGTGCGCGACGCGGACGGCCGGCTGAAGTCGCACCTTGTGCCGCCCGAAGTGCTGGCCAAGTTCGGGTGACGGCGGCGGCGCCGCTCTCGTAGGGTGGGCTGAGCGCAGCGAAGCCCACCGCGGTCCATCGTTTTGTAAATCCGCTGCGGTGGGCACGGCCTCTTCGCGGCCTTTGCCCACCCTACAGGCGTGGCTATTCGATCCCCGCCGCGATGCGCTTCAAGACATCGATGAACCGCTTGCGGTCGCGCGCGCCGATGAGACCGTCGAGCACGCGCTCGTGGCCGCGGGCGCAGCGGACCATCGAGGCAAGCGTCCTCTCGCCCGCCGGCGTGAGGTTGAGGCGATAGGCGCGGCGGTCCTCGTCCATGCGCTTGCGCTCGACCAAGCCGCGGCGCACCAGGTCCTCGACCACCGGCGTCAGGCTCGACTTGTCGCGGCCGTTGGCGAGTGACAATTCGGTCTGGCTGATGCCCGGGTTGCGGCCGATCAGCATCAACGTGGCGAAACGGCCGGGACTCTCGCCGATCTCCTGCGACCGCCGGGAGAACGCCTGGAACGCAGCCTCCTGCGCCATCCGCAGGTTGAAGCCGACCCATCCGGCCAGCGGGCCGAGATCGATATTCGCCGGCGCCGCGCCGCCGTTCCTGTTGCGGCGCACGAGCCTCCGCTTGCCTGCCACCGTGATCGCCCTCGTCCCTCGCGTCCGGATCTTCGGGTCCGGCCGCGAAATAGTTTGATCTCAAACGATCCTCTTTACAACAGCCCTGGCATTCGGCTGAATATCGCAAAACAATTCGTTGCCGCTGACAACATCCGACGAGGGAGGAATGCCGTCATGAAGGCCCGCTTCACAGGCATCGTTTGCGCGGCGGCCGTTGCCGCCATGATCGGCTCCGGCGCCGCAAGCGCGCAGGAGAAGACCTTCGATCTCAAGATCTCGCACTGGGTGCCGCCGTCGCATCCGTTGCAGAAGGCGCTCGAGCAATGGGGCGCCGACGTCGAGAAGGAGTCGGGCGGCACGATCCACTACAAGGTGTTCCCGGCGCAGCAGCTCGGCAAGGCCTTCGACCATTACGACATGGCGCGCGACGGCATCGCCGACCTCACTTACATCAATCCCGGCTATCAGCCCGGCCGCTTCCCGGTCATCGCCGCCGGCGAGCTGCCGTTCCTGATCGCGAACGCCAAAGGCGGCTCGCAGGCGCTCGACGCGTGGTACCGCAAATACGCCGACAAGGAGATGAAGGACGTCAAGTTCTGCCTCGCCTTCGTGCACGATCCGGGATCGTTCCACTCGAAGTCGAAGAAGATCGTGCTGCCCGCCGACATCAAGGGCATGAAGATCCGACCGGCGCACGCAACGATGGCGGAATGGGTCAAGCTCCTCGGCGGCACCAACGTGCAGTCGAGCGCGCCGGAAGTCCGCGACATCCTCGACCGCGGTGTCGCCGACGCCGTGACATTCCCGTGGGGCTCGGTGCCGCTGTTCGGCATCGACAAGGTCACGAAATACCACATGGACGTGCCGCTCTACACAACCACCTTCGCATTCGTGTTCAACAAGAGCACCTATAACCAGATGTCGGCGCGCCAGAAGAAGGCAATCGACGATCACTGCACCAACGACTGGGCGCTCAAGATCGCCTCGCCGTGGGCCGACTTCGAGCACGCCGGCATCGCCAAGATCAAGGCGGAGTCGGGCCACGAGGTCTACGAGCTCACCCCGGCGCAGCTCGCGGAATGGAAAAAGGCCGCCGCCCCGCTCGAGAAGGCGTGGGCCGACAACGTCAAGAAAGTCGGCGTCGATCCGGACGCGGCCATGAAGGAGCTCAAGGCCGACCTCGTCAAATACAAAGCCGCGTACTGAGCGCGCTTCACTAAAGAGGCCGGGCGCACGTTATCGCGCGCCCGGCGGGACTTCGCGGACAACAGCATGCCCGACCATGTGATGAGCGACGAGGACGTCGCGCGGCGCCTTGCCGGCGGGAGCGGCCGGCCGCGCCGGCACAACCTGATGGACCGTTTCATCAACGGCATCGAGTTGATCGCCGCGTTCTTCGTCGGCATCGTCGCCGCCGACATCTTCATCTCCGTGCTGCTGCGCTATTTCTTCAGCGTGCAGATCCCCGACGCCTACGATTTCGGCCGGTTGCTGCTCGGCATCCTGATTTTCTGGGGCATCGCCGCGACCTCCTATCGCGGCACGCACATCACCGTCGATCTCGTCTGGGCGAATTCCAGCCCGCGCTGGCAGCGCGTCATCGACGTTTTCGCAACGTTCGTGCTGCTGCTCGTCGTGGCGGTCCACACCTACACTTTGTTCGACAAGGTGACCGGCACCTATCACGACCACGTGCTGACCTTCGACCTCAGGCTGCCGACCTGGCCGTTCTTCGCCGTCGCCTGGATCGGCGACGTATCGGCCGTGCTGCTGATCGCCATCCGCACCTGGCGGCTGATCTTCCACCCGGAGACGATGGAAGGCGGCTACCAGATCAAGGCCGTGGAGTGAACGGAAGCCCATGAGCAGCGATCTCGTCGCGGTCCTCGGATTTGTCGCGCTGTTCGCGATGATGTTGCTGCGCGTGCCGATCGGCATGGCTATGGGCCTCGTCGGCGTCACCGGCTTTGGCTACATCGTCGGTGCCGTTCCGGCCCTGAAGATGGTCGGGCAAACGTCGATGCGGACGGTGACCGACTACACGTTCGGCGTTATCCCGATGTTCCTGCTGATGGGCGCCTTCGTCGCCAATTCCGGCATGAGCCGCGAATTGTTCCGCGCCGCCAACTCGTTCCTCGGCCATCTGCGCGGCGGGCTCGGCATCGCCACCATCGCTGCCTGTGGCGGCTTCGCCGCGATCTCCGGCTCCTCGGTCGCCACGGCCGCGACGTTCTCGACCGTCGCCTATCCGGAAATGCGCCGCTACGGCTATCCGCAGAGCTTCGCGACCGGCGTCATCGCCGCCGGCGGCACGCTCGGGGCGATGCTGCCGCCATCCACTGTGCTCGTGGTCTACGGCATCATCACTGAGCAGGACATCGGCAAATTGTTTATCGCCGGCATCCTGCCCGGCATCCTGGCGGCGTCGATGTACATCGCCACGGTCGCCATCATCGGCTTCGTGCGGCCCGACTTCCTGCCGCGCGCGCCGCGCCATAGCTGGAAGGAGCGTATCGAGGGCCTGCGCAATATCTGGGCGACGCTGCTACTGTTCGTGTTCGTCATCGGCGGGCTCTACGGCGGCCTCTTCACGCCGACCGAGGCCGGCGGCATGGGCGCCGGCGGCGCGTTCCTCATCGGCGTCGCGCGCGGCCGCCTCGACCGCGCCGAGATTCGCCGCTCGCTGCTGCAGGCGACGCGCACGGCCGCCGCGGTGTTCACCGTCCTGATCGGCGCGCTGCTGTTCGGCTATTTCCTCACGGTCACGCAGACGCCGCAGAAGGTCACCGAATTCCTGACCGGCCTCGGCGTCGGCCGCTACGGCGTGCTGGCGCTGATCATGCTGATGTACCTCGTGCTCGGCTGCCTGATGGATTCGCTCGCGATGGTGATCCTCACCGTGCCGATTATCTTCCCGGTCATCATCCATCTCGGATTCAACCCGATCTGGTTCGGCGTCATCATCGTCATGACGGTCGAGCTGGGCTTGATCCATCCGCCGGTCGGGATGATCGTCTTCGTCATCAAGAGCGTCGTCGATGACGTCAAATTCACCACCATTTTCAAGGGCGTGCTGCCCTTCATCGTCACCGATTTGATCCGCCTCGTCATCCTGATCGCCTTCCCGATCATCGCTTTGTGGCTGCCCTCGCGCATGTGAGCGCGCGGGCCTATAATGGTTGGGACCCCAACGGTTCCCGAGACAGGCATGGAACGCTCGTTCAAGAAGGAAGTCGAGGCGCTGCGGCTCGGCGACGGCGAGACCTTCCGCGGCGAAGGCATCCTCGCGGTCACCAAGGCGCTGCTGCAATCCGGCGTGTCCTATGTCGGCGGCTATCAGGGCGCTCCGGTGTCGCATCTGCTCGACGTGCTGGTCGATGCCGAGGACATGATGTCCGAGCTCGGCGTGCATCTGGAGACCTGCTCGAACGAGGCCTCCGCCGCCGCCATGCTCGGGGCCTCGATCAATTATCCACTGCGCGGCGCCGTCACATGGAAATCGATCGTCGGCACGAATGTCGCCGCCGACGCCCTCTCTTACCTTTCCTCACCGGGTGTCACCGGCGGCGCCTTGATCATCATCGGCGAGGATTACGGCGAGGGCGCCAGCGTCGCGCAGGAGCGCTCCTACGCCTACGCGCTCAAGTCCTCGATGTGGCTGCTCGATCCGCGGCCGGATCTGCCGAGCATCGTGCGCTCGGTCGAGAAAGGATTCGAACTGTCGGAAGCGAGCCACGCGCCCGTGATGCTCGAACTGCGTATCCGCGCCTGCCACGCAACCGGCGAGTTCGCGGCCAAGGACAATCGCAAGGGCGAGAAGTCCGGCCTCGACAAACTGGCCGGGCCGCCGCGCTTCGAATACGGCCGGCTGGCCCATCCGCCGGCGACTTTCAATCAGGAGCGCCTCAAGATCGAGGAGCGGCTGCCGGCCGCGCGCGCCTTCATCCGTGAGGAGAAGCTCAACGAGACGATCGAAGGCGATCTCGCCGACATCGGCATCGTCGTCATGGGCGGTCTGACCAACAGCGTGCTGCGCGCGCTGGAGCGCGTAGGCCTCGCCGACGTGTTCGGTTCCTCGCGCGTGCCGATCCTAGTGCTCAACGTCGTCTATCCGCTGGTGCCGGAGGAGATCACGGCGTTCTGCGCCACAAAGCGCGCCGTGCTCATAGTCGAGGAAGGCTTCCCCGACTTCATCGAGCAGGCG
>Ga0134125_10001297_pt1 | contig 30871 bp, 23 predicted proteins | sample KB31751_FD_96464 | JGI IMG/M metagenome (GOLD analysis project Ga0134125, IMG submission 96464) | Terrestrial soil microbial communities with excess Nitrogen fertilizer from Kellogg Biological Station, Michigan, USA - KB3-175-1 | ecosystem: Environmental > Terrestrial > Soil > Unclassified ... | reverse complement strand
TCGGCTCGAAGGCCGGGAGGTCCATGGCGGTCCGCTGCAATTCACGCGCCTGGGCATCCTGCGCATGTTCCAGATGACCCGGGTTTTCAACCGGATGTGCGCCTTCGACAATCTGGTGGTGTGTGGCATCGCGATGGGACTGGACGACGCCGCCGCCCACGAGCGGGCCGCCGAACTGCTCGAAGAACTGGAACTGACGCGCGTCATGTATCTGGATGCCGGACAGCTTTCGGGGGGCCAACGCAAGCTGCTGGAGTTCGGCACCTGCTTCATGGTGACCCCGCGTCTTGCTCTGCTGGATGAGCCTTTCGCCGCCGTCCATCCGGTCATGCGCCAGACCATGGCCCGCTTCATCCGCAAGCGCAACGCCGCAGGCCAGACCTTCGTCCTGGTCAGCCACGACATGCCCACCATCGTCGATCTGTGCCCGCGCTCCGTCTGCATGAATGCCGGCAAGGTGCTGGCCGAAGGCGAGACGCACGAAGTGCTGCAGTCGGCCGCCGTCATGGAAGCCTATCTGGGCGGGGGCGATGCTGAACACGAGGTGCGACATGCCTGATACGCCTCTGGAAGGTGCCGGCATCCCCCGTGCCGAAGGCGATGCCCACCGCCCGGCGCCCACAGCCGCGGCCGGGGCGGGACCGATCCTGGAAATGGCGCAGGTGACCTCCGGCTACATGAGCGACATCGATGTCCTGCGCGATGTTTCGCTCACCGTGTACCCGGGGCGCATCAGCGGCCTCATCGGGCTGAATGGCGCCGGTAAATCCACTCTCTTCAAAACGATTTTCGGCTTCCTGAAGCCCAAGTCGGGATCCATACGGCTCGAAGGGCGGGATATTTCCGGAGCGGAGCCCCATACGCTCATTGACCGCGGCATGTGGTACATCCCGCAGGAATCCAGCCTGTTTCCATTCCTGTCCGTCGAGGAAAACCTGCGTTTGCCGCTCGAGGGGCGCAGGAGGCAATTCGGCGTGACGCTCATCGCGCGGAGGCTGGACGATACTCTGAACCGGTTCCCCATGCTGCGACAGAAATTGCGGACTCAGGCGGGGGACCTCTCGGGTGGTCAGCAGAAGTCGCTCGAATTCGCCAAGGCCTATATGGTCCGGCCGCGCGTATGCCTGATCGATGAACCCAGCATCGGGCTCGCCCCCAAGGTGGCGGCCGAGACCTTTGATTGGGTGCGACAATTTGCCGCAGCCGGCATGGGCATCCTGCTCGTCGACCACAACGTCCGCCGCGTGGTGGCCCTGGCCGATCACGTCTACGTGCTCAGTCTGGGCGAAATTGCTGCTTCGGGCACCCCGGAAGACTTCCAGGGGGATCTGTATGCCCAGGTCAAGGGCTGGTTGGGCATTACCTTCTGAAGAAAGGGGACCGTTCCTCTTCATTCACAGGGGTCCATTCGGGCCCCTGTTGGCGGTGCGGGCGACAATTTGTCGTAAAACCCCTTGAAAGATGGAGAACTCGGAAGTCAAGGTAACGGCGGGAAAAAGACGGGAACGGCGGGCGGGATTAGGGTTCTAATCCTTATCATGAAAACTCACCTCTCTTCTCGCGCAAGGCAGCTTCTGGTGGCCCTGGCTGCTGTTTCCGCCCTGGGCGGTTGCGCCGTCTACACCCCCGCGCCAGCCTATTATGGCGATGACAGCGGTGTCGTGTACGCGGCGCCGGCTCCCGCCTATGTCGGTCCCCCGGTGTACCTGAACTTTGGCGTCTGGGGTGGCGGCTATCATCGCGGCTACCATGGCGGTTATCGGGGCGGCTATCGCGGGGGCTGGCATCGCGGCTACCGCTAGCGGGCGGGTCCGAACGCGACGCGCAAAAAAGCAGTATCGTTGCGCAGTTCTGGCGCAGCAGCTCAGGGTGGCTGCTCGTCCACGGTCACGTTCGACGATTCGGTACCCCCATGATCAAGATCAATGAGCACCATCAAAAGCTGCAGGCCAGCTATCTGTTTGCCAACGTCAACAGGCGCGCGCGCGAATTCCAGCAGAAGCATCCAGAGCGCGAACTGATCTGGCTTGGGATCGGCGATGTCACCCAGCCGCTGCCCAATGCCTGCATCTCAGCCTTCCACAAGGCGGTCGACGAACTGGCATCCACCCGCACTTTCCGCGGCTATGGCCCTGAACAAGGCTACGATTTCCTGCGCGAGGCGATTGCCCGTCACGATTTCGCCGCGCGCGGTGCGGACGTCCAGGCCGATGAAATCTTCGTCAGCGACGGCGCCAAATGCGACGTGGGCAATTTCCAGGAGCTATTTGCGACTGACATCCGCGTGGCAATCACCGATCCCGTCTATCCGGTCTACGTCGATACCAATGTGATGGCCGGCCGGACCGGGACATTCGCGGATGGCCGCTATCCCGGGCTGGTTTATCTCGATTGCACTCCCGAAAACGGTTACTCGCCGCAATTGCCGGACGAACCGGCTGACCTGATCTACCTGTGCTCCCCCAATAATCCGACGGGCGCCACCATGAGCCGCGAGCAGCTGCAGGCATGGGTCGACTATGCCCGGGAGAACCGGTCGCTGATCCTGTTTGACGCCGCCTACGAAGCCTTCATTCGAGACGATAGGCTCGTGCATTCCATCTACGAGATCCCGGGGGCTCAGGACGTGGCCATCGAGTTCCGCAGTTTCTCGAAGACAGCGGGCTTTACGGGGGTCCGCTGTGCTTACGCCGTGGTGCCCAAGCGCTGCATGGCGTACACGGCGGCTGGCCAGGCTGTCTCGGTCCGCGATCTCTGGCTGCGCCGCCACACCACCAAGTTCAATGGGGTGTCCTATCCGGTGCAGCGGGCGGCGGAGGCGGTCTTCAGCCCCGAAGGCCAGCTTGAAGTGCGCAAGCTGATCGACTACTACCTGACCAACGCGGCCTATGTGCGCGAGTCCTTCCAGCGGATGGGGATCCCGTGCGTGGGCGGCGACAACTCGCCCTACATCTGGGTCCAGACCGACCGGGATTCCTGGTCGTTCTTCGACTTCCTGCTGGACAAGGCCGGCGTGGTGTGCACGCCGGGGGCGGGATTCGGGCGCTGCGGCGAGCACCATATCCGCATCAGCGCCTTCAACAGCCACGAGAATATCCGGCAGGCCATGCAGCGCATCGCTGACGCTGTGCGGGTATCGTCGCCGTCCAGTCAAGCTCGCTGAGGATTACGTCATGCCCATGCCTTCCGGCTTCCGGGAGCGGCTGTTGCCGTTGCTCCCCGATATCGCCGCCCGTTTTGGTACGCCGTTTCACGTTTACGATGAGGCCGGCATCCGCGGGACCGGCGAAGCGCTGAAACGAGCCTTTGCCGATGTCCCCGGATTTCGCGAATACTACGCCGTCAAGGCGCTGCCCAATCCTGCGATCCTGGGGATCATGCGGGAAATGGGGTTTGGCTTTGACTGCAGTTCGGTGGCGGAACTGGTCCTGTCCCGGCAGCTTGGCGCGCGGGGTGCCGACATCATGTTCACCTCGAACAACACGGCACGGGCCGAGTTCGAGGCTGCGTTGAGTGATGGCGGCTGCATCCTGAACCTGGACGATATCAGTCTGGTCGACAAGGCGCCCCGGTTGCCGGACCTGGTGTGCTTCCGCTACAACCCTGGGTCGGTGCGGTCCGGCAACAGCATCATCGGTGCCCCCGAAGAAGCCAAATACGGCGTGACGCCGGCGCAATTGCTGCCGGCTTTTCAGAAGGCCCGCGAGCGCGGGGCGAAGCGGTTCGGGCTGCATACCATGCTCGCGTCCAACGAGCTCAACGCGGACTACATGATCCAGACCGTCGCGATGCTGCTCGAAGTCATCGAGCGGGTCGGCCGCGAGCTGTCGGCGCCTTTCGAGTTCATCAATATCGGGGGCGGTCTGGGCATTCCGTACCGCCCGGAGCAACCGGTCTTCGATGTGAAGAAACTGGGCGCGGAAGCCGCCGTCCTGCTGCGGCAGTTCAAGCAGCGTAACGGCTGGCAGCCCAAGGTCTACATGGAAAGCGGGCGCTACATGACGGGCCCGCACGGCGTATTGGTGACCACGGCCATCAACCACAAGGACATCTATCGAACCTATGTGGGGGTCGATGCCAGCATGTCGGCGCTGATGCGGCCGGGCATGTACGGCGCCTATCATCATGTCGAGGTGCTGGGCAAGACGCTGGATGAGCAGGATCCCCTGGTCGATGTAGTGGGTTCGCTGTGCGAGAACAATGACAAGTTCGCGGTTCAGCGGCAGCTTCCGAAGGTGACGGACGGTGATCTGCTGGTCATTCACGATTCGGGGGCTCACGGCCATGCCATGGGCTTCAACTACAACGGCAGGCTGCGGCCGAAAGAGCTGCTGCTCAAGCAGAACGGCGACGTCGCGCTGATCCGGCGGGAGGAGACGCTGGCGGATTATTTCGCCACGCTCACCTTTGAACCGCAGGTTTTTCGACCGGACGCCGCCGCTACGGCGCGGGCTTCATAAGCAAATAGCAAGCCGTTCGTTTGCCGCTGCCCTGTCCGGAATTAACGTAATGACACTGCGTTTTTCCCGGTGCGGCGGCTTTGTCGCGCGCCCGTTTGCGACCTATGTCAAAGATCTTCGTCATTCATGAAAACAACGCCTGGGTGGAACCCCTGCGCGCGGCATTTGCGGAACTGAACCTGAGCTTCGAGGAGTGGTTCCTGGACGAAGGGGTGCTGGATTTTTCCGCTCCGCCCCCGGATGGGGTCTTCTATAACCGCATGAGCGCATCGTCCCATACGCGCGGACATCGTTACGGCCCCGAATACACGGCGGCGGTTCTTGCCTGGCTTGAGTCGTATGACAGGCGCGTCGTCAATGACAGCCGCGCCTTGCGGCTGGAGGTAAGCAAGATTGCCCAGTATGCCGCGCTGCGCCGTTACGGGGTCCGCACGCCCCGGACGCTCGCCGCGGTCGGTGCGGATCGTATCGTGCAGGCTGCGCGCAACATGCCGGCGCCATTCATTACCAAGCACAATCGTGCGGGCAAGGGGCTTGGGGTCCATCTGTTTCATGACATCGCCAGCCTTGAGCGCTATGTCGCCAGTCCCCAATTCGAGCAGTCCGTCGATGGCATCACGCTGATTCAGGAGTACATAGAGGCGCCTGAGCCCTGCATTACGCGGGCTGAATTCATCGGGGGAAAGTTTCTGTATGCCGTGCGGGTGGACACGTCCCAAGGATTCGAGCTGTGTCCCGCCGATGTCTGCCAGATTGGCGACCTGGCCTGCCCTGTGGGGGGTGAAACCGCCGCGGTTCGTCCTCGCTTCGAGGTCATTCCGGACTTCGATATCCCCGACCTTGAGCGCTACCGGCGTTTCATGGCCGACTACGGCGTCGGTATTGCGGGGATTGAATCCATCGTCGACGCGCGCGGCGAGCGCTACACCTACGACGTCAACACCAATACCAATTACAACAGCGAAGCCGAGGCGCAAGCCGGGCTGTTCGGCATGCGCACGATCGCGGCGTATCTCGGGCGTGAATCCGGCCAGATGTCGGAACGCGGGCCCGCCTCGCAAGCCGCTTGAAAACAGGAGAAAAAATGAACGGAACATTGGCCCTCGCGGCCATGGCGGCGACGCTTGGCTTTTCCATGGTGACGGCGGCGCATGCCGACGCTGTCAGTGACATACAGGGTCGAGGAACCTTGGTGGTCGGGGTGAAGGCCGACTATCGGCCCTTCGGCTACCTGGATACCTCGGGGACCATCGTAGGGTTCGGTCCCGATCTGGCGGCCGATATTGCCAAGCAACTGGGTGTGAAACTCCAGATGGTCCCGGTGGTGGCGTCCAACCGCGTGCAGTACTTGCAACAGGGCAGGATCGATCTCATCCTCGCTACGCTGACCGATACGCCGGAACGAGACAAGCTCATGGAGATGGTCCAGCCCCATTATTACGGGGCCGGAGTCAACATCCTGGCGCCCAAGTCCGCCGGTTTCAAGAATTGGGACCAGTTGCGCGGCAAGAAGGTCTGTCTAATCCAGGGAACGTTCACGAACAAGGATCTTCAAGCCAAATACGGGGTGCAGGGATTGGCATTCCCGGGTACGGCCGAAGCGTACACCGCTCTCAGAAACGGCTCGTGCGCTGCGTTCGCCTACGACGACACGGCCATCCAGGGCGAGCTGCTCAAGCCGCAGTGGAAGGACTATGACATGCCGCTGACGTCGATCTTTTTCACGCCGTGGAGCGTAGGCGCGAAAAAAGGCGAGGACCATTTTGCATCCCTGCTGTCCGGGATGGTCACGGGGTGGCACAAATCGGGCAAGATCCTGTCTCTCGAAAAGAAGTGGGGTATCAAGCCAATCGCCTTTGCCCAGCAGGAACATGACAAGTACCGGTGATCTCGGTCGGCGCGGACCCCTCGCGCGCGCACCTGGCTCGCCGTTCGGTGAACTCGTCGATCTGACCTGACCGGACAGTAACGCCGGGTGGCTGCCATGCAGGATTTCTGGGACTGGTTTCGCTGGTTGTACGAGGCGACGGGGATCAACCTGTCGATTTTTTACGATGCCTTCGACAGGGCGCATTTCCTGGCCGGCGCGATCATGACGCTGCGCCTGTCGGCCGTCTGCATTGTGCTGAGCGTCGTCATCGGGATCGTGGGCGCCTGGCTGCAGGAGTCCAGGCTGAAATTCGTTCGTTTGATGGTGTACTGGTATATCCAGTTCTTCCGCAATACGCCGCCCCTGGTTCAGCTCTTTTTTTTCTACTTCGGGCTAGGAGGCTTGCTCACCTCCGCCACCGGTTCGGGCGAGCATGTCCCGCTGGTCGGCAATGTCACGTGGGCGATCGTGTCGCTATCGTTTTTTGCCGGCGCCTTCAATACCGAGATCTTCCGGTCTGGCGTCCAGGCGATCTCGAGCACGACCATCGAGGCGGCCGAGTCCCTGGGGTTCAGCAGGCTGCGCATCTATTGCCTCATTGTGTTCCCGCTCGCGCTGCGCGTCAGCCTGCCGGCATTGACCAACAATCTCGTCAATCTCGTCAAGACCACTACGCTGGCCTATGCCATCGCCGTGCCGGAGATGCTGTATGTGACGAGCCAGATCTGGTCCGACGAGCTGAACGTGCCGGAGCTGATGAACGTGTTGCTGGTCTCTTATGTGATCCTGGCCGGAGCGCTGGCGTATCTCATGAGGCGTTGGGAGCGGGCCCTCCATTTGCCGGGCTTTGGCGCATGAAGCCCGATTGGCGGACCGATCTGCCCGTTCTGGTCCCGGAAGCGCTGCGCGCCGTTTCGACGACGACCTTTCCGAATGACTGGAGAGGGCGCCATTGGAGACCGACCGTGCCGGCGGGCTTGGGCCTGTTGCTGCTGTTTGTCGCCTGCTGCGGCGTGGCGCAGGCCCAGGCGGGTCCGGATCAACCGTCTGTATGGGCCACGCTCTGGAAGTGGACACCGCTGCTGTTGCAGGGCTTCCTGCTCAATCTCGCGATCAGCGTGCTGGCCATGCTGCTGGGTACGGTCCTCGGACTCTTACTGGGGGTTGCGCAGATTGCCCAGTCGGCCTGGGCACGCAAGCCATCGTGGCTTGTCACCCAATTCTTTCGCAATGCCCCCTGGCTGGTGCTCCTGTTCTATTGCATGTATCTGCTGCCGTTTCGCGTGACTGTACTGGGAGGCACGGTTGCGATTCCGGGATGGGTCAAGGCGACGCTGGGGCTTTCTCTTCCTGTCATGGCGAACGTGTCGGAAATCCTGCGCGGCGCCGTCCAGTCCATCCCGACCGGGCAGTGGGAGTCCGCCGCGTCTCTGGCGTTTTCCCGCCGCTGGATCCTGTGGATGATCATCCTGCCCCAGTGCATCAGGCGCATGCTGCCGCCATGGATGAACTTGTATTCGATTCTGACAATGGCCACGGTGCTGGCCTCGATTGTCGGTGTTGACGAACTCCTGACTCTGACAGCGCGCGCGCTCAGCGCAGAGGACAGGCCAGGATTGCTGTTGCCTTTTTATAGCTACGATCTGCTGTGGTTCTTCATCTATTGCTATCCGATCGCTCGACTCACCCTTTATCTGGAGCGCAGGTATGCCGTTCCCGACTGAAGGCGCCGCGATGAGCACGCCCGTGGCCGTGAGTGTCCGGGAGGTCCACAAGTCATTCGGCCGGACCGAGATCCTGAGGGGTATGTCCCTCACCGTCCCTCAGGGGCAGGTGGCCTGCGTCATCGGCCCTTCGGGTGCCGGGAAATCTACGTTGCTGCGCTGCATCAATGGCCTGGTGTCCATCGATGCAGGCAGCATTCGTGTCGGGGATTTCGACGTTCAGACGCTGAAGACCGAAGTGCAGAAAATCGCCTTGCGTAAACGCGTTTCCATGGTGTTTCAGCAGTACAACCTTTTTCCGCACAAGACGGCGCTGCAAAACGTCATGATGGCGCCGGTTCACGTCCTGCGCGAGGACAGGCTCGAAGTCCGGACGCGCGCACTGGCGCTACTCGAGCAGGTTGGATTGGCCAGCAAGATCGATAGCTACCCGGGCGAATTATCGGGAGGCCAGCAGCAGCGGGTCGCCATCGCGCGAAGCCTCGCCATGCGCCCGGAGGTCATGCTGTTCGATGAAATCACGGCCGCCCTGGATCCCGAGGCGGTCAAGGACGTGCTGGATGCCGTGCGTCAACTGGCGGACGGCGGCATGACCTGCATTCTGGTCACGCATGAGATGCGCTTTGCGCGGGAAGCGGCGGACATCGTTTATTTTACCGACGGTGGCGTTGTCGTCGAAGCCGGCGCACCTTCGGAACTTTTCGATCATCCGTCGAATCCGCGCACTGCGGCGTTCCTGTCACGCGTTTTGTAGGGCCCGGGTTGATGGCCGTTTGGCGGCGACCGGACGCAGCAGTCTGAGGCCGTTCCCGATCACCAGCAGGCTGGCGCCTACGTCGGCGAAGACCGCCATCCACATCGTTCCCAGACCCGCGACTGTCAGGATCAGGAAAATGAGCTTGATCCCCAGGGCCGCCACGATGTTCTGTACCAGGACTCGGTGGGTGGCGCGCGACAGCCGGATGAACCACGGGATCTTGCGCAGGTCGTCGTCCATCAAAGCCACGTCGGCAGTCTCGATGGCCGCATCGGCGCCCATCGCACCCATGGCAAACCCGATGTCGGCCCCCGCCAGGGCCGGCGCGTCGTTGATGCCGTCGCCCACCATGCCGACCACGGTGTCGGGCCCCGACAATTGCTGGATGGCTTGCAATTTGTCCTCCGGAAGCAGGTTGCCCTGGGCGCGCGTGACGCCTGCGGCCTGCGCGATGGCCGCTACCGTATGCGGGTTGTCGCCGGAGAGCATGGCGGTCTGTACGCCCAGGGCATGCAGATCCCGGATTGCGGCCGCACTTTCCGGTTTGATGGTGTCTGCGACGGCGTAGAGCGCGAGTACCGACGTGGTGTCAGAGAGCAGCACGACGGTGCGCCCCTGAGCCTCCAGTGTTTCCAGTGCCTGTTCCAGCGCCGGCGAGCATAGGCCCCGCTCGTGGACGAGCCTGTGGTTGCCCAGCAGGTAAGGGTGCCCGTCCACGACGCCCCGGACCCCCCGGCCGGCCAACGCCTGGAATTGCGAGGGCGCCTCGGCCGATGTCTGGCCCAGTCCGCGGGCAATGGCTTGCGACACCGGGTGGTCCGAGTGTCGCGCCAGCACGGCCGCCAGCCTGTCGCACTGCGCGGCGTCCAATGGACCTAGCGGTCGGCAGTCGGTCAGGGTGGGGCGGCCTTGTGTCACGGTACCTGTCTTGTCCAGCGCCAGCCAGTGCAGCCGATGGCCGCGCTCAAGATGGGTGCCGCCCTTGATCAGGATGCCATGGCGCGCGGCGGCCGCCAGCCCGCTGACGATAGCGACCGGCGTGGAAATCACCAGCGCGCAGGGGCACGCAATCACCAGAAGGACCAGCGCCCTGTACACCCAGTCGTACCAGCCCCCGAAGCCGGCGAGCGGGGGTGCGATTGCGATGATCAGCGCAAACAGCACGACCACAGGCGTGTAGATTCGGGCAAACTGGTCCACGAATCGCTGGGTGGGTGCGCGTGAAGCCTGGGCGGTCTCGATGGAACGGATGGTGCGGGCCAGTGTCGATGCGCTGACGGGTGACGAGACGCGGTATTCGATTGTACCGGTGGTGTTGATGGTGCCTGCGTAGACGGCGTCGCCCACCGCCTTGTCGACAGGCAGGCTTTCGCCGGTGATGGGCGATTGATCGATGGCCGAGTGGCCCGAGACGATCTCGCCGTCGAGCGCGATGCGTTCTCCGGGGCGGGCGCGCACTTCTGCGCCCGCTGCCACGTCAGCTGCCGGCATGACGATCCATTGGCCATCGGGCTGTCGGACCGTGGCATGGTCCGGCGCCAGTTGCATCAGGTCGCCAATGGCGTGGCGGGCTCGGGCCAGCGACCGCTCCTCGATGCGTTCGGCGACGGTGAACAGCACCATGACCATGGCGGCCTCGGCCCATTGCCCCAGGATCAGGGCGCCCGTGACGGCAATGCTCATGAGCGCGTTGATATCCAGCCGGCCGTGGCGGATGGCGATCCATCCCTCGCGGTAGGTCCCCAATCCGCAACCGGCAATGGCCAGCACGGCCAGGGCGGCCGGAACCCAGTCCGGCGCGGTCAGCCAGTGCGCCGCTTCGGCTGCGACGGCTGCGGCACCGGCCAGCGCCATCAGCGGCCAACGCGTTGGGGCGGGGTGCGCATGATCGTGTTCATTGCCGTGTTCATGGCCGTGCCGCCCACTGGGCGCGTGGGGCGCGTGCCCGTCATGATCATTGGCCGGTGCGGGCCCCGCGGTGTGGCACGCGCAAGATTGCGGAGAGGTTTCGAACCCCATGGCGGTTGTCCGGAATACGTTTTATGATGGTATTGAACACCCTGAAGTAACTATAGGGTCAACGTCCGTCTGACCACCGATCCGCTGGGTGCCCCGGTTCGGACGTGGTCGATGGGACCCAGGACACCCCCATGAAAATCGGTGAACTCGCGCGTGCGGCCCGATGCTCGGCCGAGACCATCCGCTTCTACGAAAAGGCCGGGCTGCTGCCCGAGCCTGCCCGCAGCCAGGGCAATTATCGCCAGTATGGCCGGGGCCATCTGGATCGCCTGAGGTTCATCCGGAACTGCCGCAATCTGGACATGGCGCACGATGAGATTCGAGCGCTGCTCGACATGGTGGATCATCCGGCGCGGGACTGCGGCACCATCAACCACCTGCTGGATGAGCACATCGCCCATGTGGACGTGCGCTTGCGCGAACTGGCGGACCTGCGGGCCGAACTCGCGGGTCTGCGGGATCAATGCCATGCGGCTCAGGCCGTGGACGCCTGCGGCATTGTCCGGGGGCTGGCCCATATGAAAACCGCAGCGGCACCGGCGCGGGCCACGCATCTGGGTTGAACCCTGTTCGGGATGCTCCGCGGGCCGGGACAGGCCTGATGGTTCAGACCGGGTCGAAGTGCGTCATGACGTCCAGTACCGGCATATCCGCCATCACCCGCCGGCGGGCCTCGACCGCGATGGCGTGTCCTGCCTCGATGGTGAGCTGGCCGTCCATTTCGATGTCCACTTCCACCCAGATCATGTCGCCCATCTTGCGCGTGCGCAAATCGTGGATGCCGCGCACGCCCGGCGTGCTAAGGATGCGTTCCCGGATGGCGCGCTCGGTGTCGCCGTCGGCAGCCCGGTCCACCAGATCGTTGAAAGCCTGCCAGGAAAACTTCCAGCCCATGCGCATGATCATGAGTCCCACCACCAGTGCGGCCAGGGGATCCGCCAGCGGCAGCCCCGCCAGATTGGTCGCCACGCCCAGTGTCACCACCAGGGAGGAGGCGGCATCCGACCGTGCATGCCAGGCGTTGGCCACCAGCATGGTCGAGCGCACCCGCTCGGCGACTTTCAACAGGTAGCGGAACAGTCCTTCCTTGGCCAGCAGCGCCAGGAGCGCCGTGTACAGCGCCGATACGTGCACCACGGTGATCAGGGTGGGGTCCTCCAGGCGCCGAAGGCTGCCCCACAGCATGCCCGTGCCCACGACCAGCAGCAGGGCGCCGATGCCCAGCGTGGCTGCGGTCTCGAAGCGGAGATGACCATACGGGTGGTCTGCATCCGGCGCCTTGGCGCTATGCTTGTTGGCAAACAGCACCACGGCATCGGAGACCAGGTCCGACAGCGAATGAATGGCGTCCGCCACCAGCGCCTGCGAGTGTGCCAGCAGACCGATGGTGAGTTGCGCGGCCGTCAGCATGAGGTTCACCCAGACACTCACCCAGGTGCTGCGGCGCGCCGCAGCGTGGCGTTCGGGCGACTCGGCGGGTGAAAGGCTGGTGGGTGGCATGCGAGCAGTATACGGGCAGCGACACCGTGGCTGTGCAGTACACTGCAAGCCTTGTCGGTGATAGAGGCATGGCATCGGGATGCTGATTCCAAGGGCGAACTGGCTGGCGCGGCCGCTGCGCCTGCTGCGCACGTTCTGGCGCGCATTTCCGTGGCACTGGCTGTTTGCCGTGCTCGTGGCCGTGGACGGGTATCTTTTCCTGGACCCCGTGCTGACAAGGCTTTCGGGCCACGGGGCGCTGGATTCTTTGCGTACGCTGGATAGCGAGCAGCTCGCCTCATTTGTGCAGACCGGCGGCATTTCGCAACTCTCGCGCCTGATGCTGGGCCTCGGCGTGCAGGTGATGGCCATTGGCCTGTTCATGCGGGCGCGCCTGGCGTGGGCCATGAGCATCCTGCTGCTGGCCGTCGTGGGCACGTTCTCGTTGTGGCGCGGCCAGGGGCACTTGGGGCTGCTGGTCTACACCGTCGTGCTGGCGGCCATGCTGACGGTCTACTGGCGGCATTTCGACCGGTCCAGCCTGACGGCGGGCAGTCTGTTCGCCATCATCAGCGTCGGCTTCCTGCTGGTGTATTCGGTGTTCGGGGTGCTGTATCTGGGCAACGAATTCAATCCCCCCATTCATGACCCCATCACGGCGTTCTATTTTTCCATCGTCTCCATGTCCACGGTGGGGTATGGGGACATCACGCCGCACACCGGGGCGGCCCGCCTCTTCACGGCTTCCATCATCATTCTGGGAATCACGGTCTTTGCCACCTCCATCAGCGCCGTCGTGGGGCCCCTCATCGGCGGCAACCTGCGGCGCCTGATGCAGGGGCGGATCTCACATGCCATGCGAAAGAATCACATCATCATTGCGGGAGTGAGCCCGCTGGCCCAAAGCGTCTATGGTGCCCTGCGCCAGCGCGGCCACGACGTCACCGTGATCGTCCCCACAGCCGAGCCGCATCCGTATCCGCCGGACGCGGATGTGCTGGTGGGAGATGCGTCGGATGCCGACGTGCTGCTCCAGGCCGGCGCGGCCCAGGCGCGCTACGTCCTGGCGTTGCGCATGGACGATTCCGAAAATGCGTTCATCATCATGGCGGGGCGCGAAGTCGCGGGTCCATCCACCAAGCTGGTGGCGCTGGCGAATTCGTCCGTCCATCTGGCCAAGATTCGCCGCGTCAACCCGGACATCGTGATTTCGCCGCAGATGCTGGGCAGCGAGATCCTGGCACGTACGCTGAGCGGCGAGGCCATCGATGAGGCGATGATCACGCGGCTGTTGTTCGGGGAGAATGCCCCCGAGGGCCAGGCCTGATCGTTCCCGGGCCGCGCTGGAGCGGGCCGGGCCTAGTGAATCCGCATTCCCGGCTGCGCCCCCGGCCATGGTTCCAGCAGGTAGATGCCGGGCTGCGCCTTTTCATCGGCATGGCTGGCCGCCAGCACCATGCCTTCGGATACGCCGAAGCGCATCTTGCGCGGCGCGAGATTGGCCACCAGCACGGTGAGCCTGCCCGCCAGTTCCTCGGGCTTGTAGGACGATTTGATGCCCGAAAACACCTGACGCAGGCGGCCTTCGCCCACGTCCAGTGACAGGCGCAGCAGCTTGCTGGAGCCTTCGACTTCGGTGCATTCCACGATGCGGGCGATACGCAGGTCGATGCGCGCGAAATCGTCGATCCCGATCGTGTCAGCGATGGCCTCGCCGCCGGGGAGGGCCACGGCTGCGGGCTCGGGCGGCTCGAACAGGGCGTCCAGTTGCGCCGGATCCACGCGTTGCATCAGATGCCTGAAGGCAGCAACCTGCACGGGCAGATCGTCCGCGTCGGTCCAGCGATACGGGTCACTGCGTCCGAACAGCTCGCGCGCCACGCGTTCGGTCAGTGCCGGCAATACCGGCGAAAGCATGACCGAAAGGGCCTGGAACCCGGCCAGCGCGCGCGAGCAGATGTCCTGCAACGTGGCCTTCTGGGCGGCGTCGGCTTGAGCGATGCCCTTGGCCAGCACCCACGGCTGCGCCGCGTCGAACGCCTGGTTGATCCGGTCGGCTTGGGCCATGATGCGGCGGATGGCCCGGCTATAGTCGCGGTTTTCGAAATCGCCGCGGACCTCGTCGGCCAGCAGGCGGAGCTCGCCGCGCAGGGCCTCCGTGTCGCCGGTGTAGGCCAGCTCGCCGCCAAAGTGGCGGGTAATGAACGGTGTGGCCCGGCTGGCGATGTTGACGTATTTGCCGATCAGATCGCTGTTGACCCGCGCGATGAAGTCCTCGGGATTGAAGTCCACGTCTTCCACGTGGGCGTTGAGCTTGGCGGCGATGTAATAGCGCAGCCATTCCGCGTCCATGCCGATGTCCAGGTATCGCAGCGGCGAGATCCCGGTGCCCCGGCTTTTAGACATTTTTTCACCGCTGACGGTGATAAAACCATGCACATGCAACAGGTCGGGCGTCTTGCGGCCCGAGAATTTCAGCATGGCCGGCCAGAACAATGCGTGGAAGTACACGATGTCCTTGCCGATGAAATGGACCTGTTCGGTCGCGCCATCGGGCGACAGCAGGGCGTCGAAGTCCAGCCCCTGCTTCGCGCAGTAGGCCTTCAGAGAAGCGAGGTAGCCCACGGGGGCGTCCAGCCACACGTAGAAGTATTTTCCCGGCGCGTCCGGGATCGGGATTCCGAAGTAGGGTTCGTCGCGCGAGATGTCCCAATCAGCCAGATTGGCCTGGGCGCCGTCGGCCGTACCCAGCCATTCGCGCGTCTTGGCCAATACTTCGGGCTGCAGCCGCAGACCGCCGTCGGCGCGGGCCCCCGTGGTCCAGTCCTGCAGGAAAGCCACGCAGCGCGGGTCCGAGAGACGGAAGAAGAAATGCTCGGAGCTGCGCAGGACGGGACGCGCTTTCGTCAGGGTGGAATAGGGCTCGATGAGTTCGGTAGGGCGGTACACTGCGCCGCAGACCTCGCACGAATCACCATATTGGTCTTTCGCGTGGCAGCGCGGGCATTCGCCCTTGATGTAGCGATCCGGCAGGAACATGCCCTTCACCGGGTCATAGAATTGCTCGACCTCGTGCCGGTCGATGAAGCCGGCGGCTTTCAGCGCACGGTAAATGCCTTGCGACAGGACCACGTTTTCCGACGTGTCCGTGCTGTGCCAATGATCGAAGCGGATGTGGAAGCCGTTCAGGTATTTCGGACGCTCGGCCGCGTAGCGGGCCACCAGGGCCTGGGGGGTGATGCCCTCGGATTCCGCCTTGAGCATGATGGGCGCCCCGTGCGCGTCGTCCGCCCCCACGAAATGCACCGTGTGGCCCGCCATGCGCATGGCTCGCACCCAGGTGTCGGCCTGGATGTATTCCATGATGTGGCCGATGTGGAAAGAACCGTTGGCGTAGGGGAGGGCGGTGGTGACGAAGATCGTGCGCGGCATGGGACAGGGGTGAGCAGGCAAAAACTCCTATTCTAGGGGATTTCGCGCATCTCGATGTCCACTACGTCCCGGTCGCGCCGGCTGGCGTGTTGCGACCCGGCGCCCCGGTGCCCGGGCATGTTCGGCCTGCGCCGCTCGTCCCAGTAGGCCTTCACGCCAAAGGGCCGCCCTTGAAGGCGCGCCACGATGTACAGCACCCCGATGGCCAACGCCGTCGAAGCCATGAAAATCAGGGCCATGATCACGCCGAAGAAGGCGAGAACCAGGAACAGGGCGGCGCGCAGAGTGTGTTGAATGATGTTCATGTGGCTCTCCTTGCCGTTGAATATCGGTCGCCGCACGGGCGGACCGCCGCGATCTTGTGTCCATATCGGGGTCAATGCAGCGGATTCCAAGGGCGATCCGCTATGCTTTGAGTTTCGAACGATTTCATCCGGATCCCGACATGACTGCCACTATTCAGGACGTCCGCACGGTTTTGTCGCGCGTCGTCGACCCCGAAACGCACAAGACGCTGTCTGTGACCGAGCCCGAACTGCAGATCGTCGCCGCAGGCGACGCTTTCAATATCACTGTAACCCTGGGCTACCCCATATTCAATGGCGCCCAGACGCTGCGGGCGGCGATCGACGCTGCCCTGCAGGCTGCGGGACAGCGTCTTGGGCATCTGGACGTGCAGATGAAAGTGCGCACCCATGCTGTGCAGCGAGGCTTGCGTCCGCTCGATACGGTGCGCAACATCATCGCGGTGGCCTCCGGCAAGGGCGGTGTGGGCAAGAGCACGACGGCCGTCAACCTGGCTCTGGCCCTGCAGGCCCAGGGGGCGCGCGTGGGGCTGCTGGACGCCGATATCTACGGGCCCAGCGTGCCCATCATGCTGGGGCTGTCGGGCAAGCCCAAAAGCGTGGATGGCAAGAGCATGGAGCCTTTGATCGGCCATGGGCTTCAGGCCAATTCCATCGGCTTCCTCATGGATGACGACGGCCCGGCGATCTGGCGCGGGCCCATGGTGACGCAGGCGCTCACGCAGTTGCTTTCACTTACGAACTGGAACGATTTGGACTACCTGATAGTGGACATGCCGCCGGGAACCGGCGATATTGCCCTGACGATGGCGCAGAAGGTCCCCCTGACGGGAGCGGTGATCGTGACCACTCCGCAGGACCTCGCGCTCGCCGATGCCCGCAAGGGCCTCATCATGTTCCAGAAGGTGGATGTCCCGGTGTTGGGGATCGTTGAAAACATGTCGGTGCACGTGTGCTCGAACTGCGGGCACGTGGAACCTATTTTTGGACAGGAAGGTGGTCGGCACCTGGCCGCCAACTATCATTTGCCCTACCTCGGGGCGTTGCCTCTGCAGCTCGACATCCGCGAGGAAACCGATTCCGGGCGGCCCAGTGTGGTGGCCTCCCCGGCCGGCAAGGCCGCGCAGCTCTACCATGAGATTGCCCACCAGCTTGCCATTCACGTGGCGGGCCAGCCGCTGGACGACTCCGGCACGAAGCCGCGCGTAGTGGCTCGCAAGTCCTGATGCTGTGGCGAGGCGTTGCCTTCCTGTGCTGCGTCGCGCTTTCCATGACGCAGTCCGCGCAGGCAGCGCCTCCCCAGGTGATCATCGACCCTGGAGGCGCGCCTCCCAAGGTGCTACGAGACATTACCGCTGCGGTGGGCGCGATCACGCGTCTGACGCAGGACCAGGACATACGCGAGGTTTCGCGCCTGCGCCGTCGCGCCCGGGACGCCGCGGTGGCCGCCCTGCAGACCCAGGGGTACTTTGCCGCCAAGGTCACCCTCGACGCCGAGCCGGGCGGGCCGGGTGAAGGCGAGTTCTGGAACATCACGATCGATCCGGGCGAGCGCACTCAAGTCCGACAGCTTGGTCTGACCTTCAGCGGCGCGATCACGGGCGACGCCTACGCTTCGCGCCGCGAGCGCTTGCGGCAAAGCTGGCTGCTCAAGCCCGGCATGCCATTCATCAATGACGACTGGAGCAAGGCCAAGTCCGATCTCCTATACGACGTGACGTCCGAGGACTTTTATTTCGGACGCGCTGACGAGACACGCGCCGAGGTGGACCCCGTGCAGGCGCAGGCCAGCCTTCAAGTCGATGTGAACAGCGGCCCCCCGGTGCGCCTGGGCGAACTGGAAGTCATCGGCTTGAAGCGCGTGCCTGAATCGCTGATTCGGCGCTATGTTCGCTACGCTCCTGGGGACCCGTACAACAGGAAGCAACTCGAGGATTGGCAGCAGGCCCTGCAATCCACGACCTTCTTTCGCGGGGCGTTCGTGACGCTGGACGACGGCACCACCCAGCCTGCCGGCCAGGCACAGACGGCGGCCAGACCGCGCAAGGCCGTGGAGGCAGCTCGCAACGGTTCCGATGCCGGCACCGGGCTGGTGGATCCGGGCCGGCTGCGTCAGGGTGACGCGCCGGTCACGCTGCCCGTCCGGATCCAGGTGACTGAGGCGCCCGCGCGCCAGTTCAGCGGTTCTCTGGGGGCCGACAGCGATCATGGCGTGCGCGTCGAAGGCCTTTATCGGCAGAACGTGGTGGCCGGCCTGCCCATCTGGATCGAGACCGGCGCGGGTGTGGACCTGCACCAGCAGCGGGCGTTCTATGACGTGCATTTGCCGCCGGGGCTCGACGGCTATCAGGACAGCTTCGGCGTGTTGTACGACCATTCGGACATCGAGGGCCTGGAGAACAGCCGCACGGGGATCGGGTGGAAGCGCAGCCGCCAGCATAAGGCCGCGGATGGCAGCCGGGTGGAATACGAGGTTCGCTGGAGCACACAGATCACCTATGACAAGACGCGAATTGCGGACGCGTATCGCTATGAGGTTCCGAGCGCGTCGGTGACCTGGCAGGGGCTGCGCCGGGATGTGGACAACAAGTACGATCCCCGAGAGGGGAACCTCGTTGAACTGGGAGTGGGCGTGGGCACCACGCTGGACGACGGCAAGCCGTTTTACCGCGCCAGCCTGCGTGCGCAGAAGTGGTGGCCGATCGGCGAGCGGGACGTGCTGACCGTGCGCGGCGAAATCGGGCAGGTCTGGTCGCAGACTGACCGGCTGCCCCAGGATTTTTCCTGGCGCACTGGCGGCGCACGGACTATCCGGGGCTACCGCTATCAGAGCATCGGGCTGCAGCGCGGCGATGCCATCATAGGGGCTCCGGCGCTGGGCGTTGCCAGCGTCGAATACACCCACTACTTTACTGATGTGCTGGGCGCCAACCTGTTCGTCGACGGGGGCGATGCGGCGCCATCCTTCAGGCAGTTCGACTGGCATCTCGGATATGGCGCGGGGCTGGCCGTGCGTACGCCGGCCGGGCCGTTCTTCGTTGATGTGGCCTGGGCCCAGAAAGATCAGCGCCTGCGGCTGCAGTTTTCCATGGGGATCGCGTTTTGAAGGGCTTGCCGCGCCTGTTGCGCCTCCCGTTGCGTGGCCTGCGGCTGCTGGCGTTATGGGTGCTGCCGCCGGTGGTGCTGGCCTTGCTGTTGGCGTTCGGGTTTGCCTGGTGGTGCGTATCCAGCCAGGCGGGGACCCGCTGGGTACTGCACACGGCGGTCGGCTATCTCCAGGGCGACATACGCGGCGTCAAGGGCACGATCGCCGACGGCGTGTCGGTCGATGATCTGTCGGTGTCGCTGCCGGATGCGAACGTCCGGCTCACCGGCCTGCATCTCCAGGCCGTATGGCGTGATCTGTGGGGGGGACGCCAACTGCACCTGGCCGACCTGTCTGCCGTGCGCGCCGATGTGGCCGTGAATACGCATCATGCGGCACCTTCGACCGGGCCGTTTCACTTTCCGGTGCTGCCGGTGGATGTGCGCGTGGATCGGCTGGCGTTGGGCGGGCTGGACCTGACGCTGGACGGCCGGCCGCTTCCGGTGGCGGTCGGGGCGGTATCCACGGCGCTGACACTCGATCGTTCGGGTGCCACCGTGGCACTGAATCAATTGCAGGTGTCGGGGCATGAGGTGCAAGCAACGTTGACCGGACATGCGGTCCTGCATGCCCTGGCGGCGCCCTGGCCCTTCGAGCTTGATCTCCAGGCATCCGCGGGCGCGGATGGACCCGATTCTCCCGTCTGCCTTCAGCACCTGTTGCCGGACGGAGGGGCGGCGGCCGACCCCGCCTGCGATATCCGGCTGAAGGTCCGCGCGGCCGGCACGATCGAGGATGTGCACATGCAGGCCAGCGGTGACGGCCAGGGGCTGCGGCTCCAGGCCGATGCGCGCCTTACGCCGGGTCGGGCGTTTCCGCTGAACCGGGCGCATGTGGATCTGGCGCTGCCGGGCGACACCGCGCTTCAGTTGACCGTGTCGCCGCAGCCGGCGGCCGCGGACGGTTCACGCACGGTGCAGGCCCAATGGGCTGTACGGCAATTGCGGCTGAACCCCTGGCTGCCCAAGGCCGTGGGGCCCTCCGTGCTGAATGTGACGGGCGATGCTCAAGTCCGCCTCACAGCGGCACGGCAGCTCGACGATCTGGCGGTACAGATCAATCTCGATGGCCCCAATCGCTGGAACGGAGAGCCGCTCTCGGGGCATGTCACGATCGGCCGCCTGGGGCGAGCCCAGGGCGTGCTGCTGGATCCGGCTGCACCCGGCCCCTGGAACCCGCGTGCCCTGCGGCTTTCGGGTCTGGACGTGAAGTTGGCGCTAGGGCCGAATCACGTCGAGGCGCACGGCGATGTTGCGGTCTCCAGCGCCAGCCTGTCGTTGCAGGCCCAGGTTCCGGCGCTGAAGGCTGCATGGCCCGGTTTGTCCGGGGGCGGCTCGGTCAGCCTGACCAGCGACGGGTCGATCGCGGACCAGCGCAGCGAGCTGAAACTGCGGCTGGTGCCGGATCATCCTCGGAAAGGTATCCCCGGCCGCGCGCCGCTGTCCGCGGACCTGACAATGGTCGGGGGCTGGACGGAGGGTCAGGGCTGGCGGGGGCAAGTCTCCGCGCTGCAGCTGGACCACGCCGGCCTGGCGGTGCGCAGCCGCACGGCCGTTCCCGTGTCGGTGGCCGATTCGGGTGCCTGGGAGGTGGGCCGGGCCGTACTGGATGTGACGCTGGAGGGCCAGGAACTGTTGCAGCTTCAGCACCAGGGTTCCAGCGGGTCGCCGGGGGAATGGGCGACGCGCGGACAGATCGACCCGCTGCTCGTGACGCCCGGGCGCATTCAGAAGATCCGTTCCTGGCTGCAACCTGCCGGCGTCCCGACGGGAGGCGTTCACACAGCCCTGTCCGACCGGGTGCGCGGCAGCCGGCTTGAAGCCCGGTTGACCTGGAATCTGGCATTCAAGAAGGCCTTGAGCGGCGACATCCGGCTCGTGCGCACCGGCGGCGACCTGGTCGTACCGGGGGATGTGCCCATCAAGCTGGGCCTGCGAGCCGCCAGTCTGGACCTGAGCCTGCGCCCGACGAGCGGGCCCACCAGCACGGCCCGGCTGGATCTGCAGCTTCAGACGGCGAAAATGGGCAGCCTGCGATTGCAGGCGGATATGCCCGTGCATGCGCAGCAGGGGGGCGGTATCGTGCTCCATCCCAAGGACGTGAAACATGTGCGCCTGGAGGCCGATTCCGAGGATCTGACGTGGGTGAACCTGCTGCTTGCCGGCACGGTGGAAGTCGGCGGCACCGTGCACGCCGACGTGCGCGGGCAGAGCCGGCCTGATGGCCGCTGGACCTTCTCCGGGCCCATACGAGCCGAAGGTTTGCGTGTCCTCGTGGTGGATGAAGGCATCCGTCTGCTGGATGGAACGCTGCAGGCTCACCTGGACGGCTCGCGCCTGGTGCTGGATCACCTGCGGTTTCCCGCCCAGCGCCGTGTGACTCCCAAGGAATGGCGTACGGCCACCTGGGTCGCCGAGAATCCCGATGCGCAGAATGGAAGCCTGGACGTCTCGGGTGCATGGGATCTGTACCAGGACCAGGGCGAGGTGCGGATCGCCTTTCGTCGTTATCCGATCGTGCAGCGCGCCGATCGCTATGCCATGGTGACCGGCGATATTTCGGTGCAGGCCAGCCTCCCGTCGATCCGGGTGACCGGCAAGATCGTCGCCGACGCGGGCTGGTTCGACCTGGACATGCTGAACAATATCCCGAGACTGGATGGCGACGTCGTGATCCTGCAGCCCGGCAAGCCGGCGGCGGCGAAGCCGGAAGCGGAACCTCCCGTGCCGATGGATCTGGACGTGGATCTGACCGTGGACCTGGGGCCGCGCTTCTATCTGACGGGCTTCGGCGTGAACTCCGGCCTGGTGGGCAGTCTGGATCTGCGCATGCGCGCCGGGAAGCTGACCGCCCTGGGAGCATTGCGCACGCGCGGCGGGTCCATTGATGCCTATGGCCAACATCTGCAGCTGCGGCGCGGCACAGTGACCTTCCAGGGTGACATCTCCGATCCTGTGCTGTCCATCGAGGCCTTGCGCACCGACGTGGCCGTGCAGGCCGGGGTGCGCGTGGCTGGAACGGCCCGCCGTCCGCGCATTGACCTGGTTTCGCACCCCGATGTGAGCGAAACCGAAAAGCTCACGTGGCTGCTGCTGGGCCATGGTCCGGACGAAGGGGGGGGCGGCGACGTATCGTTGCTGTTCTCGGTCGGCAGCTCACTGCTGTCGCACGGCGAGCCGTTCTACAAACGCTTCGGGCTGGACGAATTGAGCATGCGTTCGGGCGAGCTGGGCAGCCCCGGCAGCGTGCTTCCAGCGCAAAGCGTGGTCACTGACCTGGATACCGGCGCGAGTCTGTCCGAGCAGCGCTTCGCGGTGGCCGGCAAGGCACTGACCGACAACCTGCGGGTCAGCCTGGAGCAGGCGTTGGCGCAAACCGGAACGGTTGCCCGTCTGACCTACCGGCTCACTCGTCGTCTGCGTGTCGAAGTCACGGCCGGGACCGTCAGCGGTCTGGCGCTGGTCTACCGATGGTTTTCCATGGAATGACGGCCGAGCGCGCATGTCGCGGCGCCCGCAGGGGATCTTGACTAAAATATCTGAAATTTCAGAGGGACTCCATGAGCATCAAGAACGATCGCTGGATCCGGCGCGCCGCCGATGCGGGCATGATCGAACCTTTCGAGCCTGGGCAGGTGCGTTCCGTCGACGGGCAGCGCATCGTCAGCTATGGCACCAGCAGCTACGGGTACGACGTGCGCTGTGCGAACGAGTACAAGATCTTCACCAACATCAATTCCACCATCGTCGACCCGAAAGCCTTCGACGAGAAATCTTTTGTGGATTTCCGTGGTGATGTCTGTATCATTCCGCCGAATTCGTTCGCGCTGGCGCGCACTGTGGAATATTTTCGCATTCCGCGTTCCATCCTGACGGTCTGCCTGGGCAAGAGCACCTACGCGCGCTGCGGCATCATCGTGAACGTCACGCCGCTGGAACCCGAGTGGGAAGGCCATGTCACGCTGGAGTTCTCCAACACGACGCCGCTGCCGGCCAAGATCTATTCAGGCGAGGGCTGCGCCCAAATGCTGTTCTTCGAAAGCGATGAGGTGTGCGAGACTTCATACGCCGACCGGGGCGGGAAGTACCAGGGGCAGCGCGGGGTGACCTTGCCCCGCACCTAGGGTTCCACCGGCCGCCCCGCACGGGCGGGCCGGACGGGACATGAGCCATTCGCATGGCGGGATTCCGGTCCATGCAGACCTTCTCTTTGAGGTCAGTGCAATGAAATTTCGTTTTCCGATCGTCATCATTGACGAAGACTATCGCGCCGAGAATACGTCCGGCTTCGGCATCCGCGCGCTCGCTTCGGCCATCGAGGCCGAGGGCGTGGAGGTCCTGGGCGTGACCAGCTACGGCGACCTCAGTTCGTTCGCCCAGCAGCAGAGCCGTGCCAGCGCGTTCATCCTGTCGATCGACGACGAGGAATTCGACGAGGATTCCCCCGAGGACGTGGCCAATGCCATCAAGAACCTGCGCGCCTTCATTGGCGAGCTGCGTTTTCGCAACGAGGAAATCCCCATCTACCTGTACGGCGAGACGCGGACCTCGCAGCACATCCCGAATGACATCCTGCGCGAGCTGCATGGCTTCATCCACATGTTCGAGGACACGCCGGAGTTCGTCGCGCGCCACATCATCCGCGAGGCTCGCGCCTACCTGGACAGCCTGGCGCCTCCCTTTTTCCGCGAGCTGCTGGAGTACGCCTCGGATGGTTCGTATTCCTGGCACTGCCCGGGGCATTCGGGCGGCGTGGCGTTCCTGAAAAGCCCCGTGGGGCAGATGTTCCACCAGTTCTTTGGCGAGAACATGCTGCGGGCCGACGTGTGCAACGCCGTGGACGAACTCGGGCAGCTCCTGGACCACACCGGGCCGGTGGCAGAGTCCGAAAAGAACGCGGCCCGCATCTTCCATGCGGACCACTGCTTTTTCGTGACCAACGGCACGTCCACTTCCAACAAGATCGTCTGGCATGCCAACGTGGCCGCCGGGGACGTGGTGGTGGTGGACCGCAATTGCCACAAGTCCGTGCTGCATGCCATCACCATGACGGGCGCGATCCCGGTATTCCTGCGTCCGACACGCAATCACCTGGGCATCATCGGGCCCATCCCGCTCGAAGAATTCGATCCGGAAAATATCCGGCGGAAGATCGAGGCCAACCCGTTTGCGCGCGCGGCGGCGAACAAGCGCCCGCGCATCCTGTCCCTGACGCAAAGTACCTACGATGGTGTCATCTACAACGTGGAGATGATCAAGGAAAAACTCGGTTCCTATATCGATACGCTGCACTTTGACGAGGCCTGGCTGCCGCACGCCGCGTTCCACGAGTTCTACGAGGACATGCATGCGATCGGGCCCAACCGCCCGCGCAGCAAGGACACGATGATCTTCGCCACGCACTCCACGCACAAGCTGCTTGCAGGACTCTCGCAGGCGTCGCAGATCGTGGTGCAGGACTCCGAGACGCGCAAGCTGGACCGCAACCTGTTCAACGAAGCGTTCCTCATGCACACCTCGACCTCGCCGCAATACGCCATCATTGCGTCGTGCGATGTGGCCGCTGCCATGATGGAACCGCCGGGCGGTACGGCGCTGGTCGAGGAATCGATCCGTGAAGCCATGGATTTCCGCCGGGCCATGCGCAAGGTCGAATCCGAATATGGCCGCAACGACTGGTGGTTCAAGGTCTGGGGGCCGAACCGGCTGGCATCGGAGGGCATCGGCAACCGGGAGGACTGGCTGCTCACGTCGGGCGACGAGTGGCACGGCTTCGGCGATCTGGCCGAAGGCTTCAACATGCTGGACCCCATCAAGTGCACGGTAGTGACGCCTGGCCTGGACATTTCCGGCACTTTTGCCGACAGCGGCATTCCCGCGGCGCTGGTCTCGCGCTATCTGGTGGAGCACGGCGTGGTGGTCGAAAAGACCGGCCTGTATTCATTCTTCATCCTGTTCACCATCGGCATCACGAAGGGTCGCTGGAACACGCTGCTGGCGGCGCTGCAGCAGTTCAAGGACGAATACGACCGCAATCAGCCGTTGTGGCGCGTGCTGCCGGAATTTGCCAAGGCGCACAAGCGCTACGAACACCTGGGGCTGCGCGACCTGTGCCAGGAAATCCATGAAGCCTACCGCCATTACGATTTCGCGCGTCTGACCACGCGTGTGTATCTCAGCGATATGGAGCCCGCCATGCGCCCGTCGGATGCCTACGCCCGCATGGCGCACCGCGAGGTCGAACGCATCCCTGTGGCCGATCTGGACGGCCGGGTGACTGGTGTGCTGCTGACCCCTTATCCGCCGGGCATCCCCTTGTTGATCCCCGGCGAGCGTTTCAACCGCGATATCGTGGACTATCTGAAATTCACGCAGGAATTCAATCACCAGTTCCCCGGGTTCGAGACGGACGTGCACGGCCTGGCCTACGATGCGGATGACAGCGGCCAGCGCCACTACTATGTGGACTGCATCCGCGAGGACGCGATCGATGCCTGAATCCGGCTCGGGGGCGTCCTTGCCCAAACCGCTGTCCGGCATTCGGGTGCTGGAAATGGGCCAGCTCATTGCGGGTCCGTTCGCGGGCAAGATGCTGGGGGAGTTCGGCGCCGAAGTCATCAAGATCGAGCCGCCCGGTCAGGGCGATCCGTTGCGCAATTGGCGCCTGCTGCATCGGGGCACGTCCGTGTGGTGGCAGGTGCAGTCGCGCAACAAGAAATCCATCACCCTGGATCTGCGCGAGCCGGAGATCCAGGATCTCGTGCGCCGCCTGGCCGGCGAGTGCGATGTCGTGATCGAGAACTTCAAACCGGGTACCCTCGAATCCTGGGGCCTGGGTTGGGAAGCGTTGCATGCGCTGTATCCGCGGCTGGTCATGCTGCGGGTCTCCGGATACGGGCAGACGGGGCCCTATCGTGATCGGCCGGGTTTCGGGGTGGTAGCCGAGGCCATGGGAGGCCTGCGGTATCTCAGCGGCGAGCCCGGCCGTACGCCGGTGCGCGTCGGGGTGTCGATCGGCGATTCGCTGTCGGCCCTGCATGGCGTGATCGGCGTGCTGCTCGCTTTGCGGACCCGGGATCAGCAAGGCGTGGGGCAGATGGTCGATGTGGCGTTGTATGAGTCCGTCTTCAACATGATGGAGAGCCTGCTGCCGGAATACGCGGTGTTTGGCGAGGTCCGCCAGCCGGCCGGCAGCAGCCTGCCGGGCATTGCCCCTACCAATGCGTACGCTTGCCGCGACGGCCATGTGTTGATCGCCGGCAATGGCGACAGCATCTTTCAGCGGCTCATGCACGCCATCGGTCGCGCGGATCTGGCCGCCGATCCGGCGCTGGCGCACAATACCGGGCGCGTCGCGCAGGTGGCGCGCCTGGACGCCGCGATCGGCGAGTGGGCGGCCAGCCGTACCCAGGACCAGGCGCTGGAGGCGCTCAATGCGGCCCGTATCCCGGCCGGGCGCATCTACAGTGTTGCGGATATTGCGGCCGACCCCCATTACCGCGCGCGCGACATGATTCTGGATCGTCCCTTGTCCGACGGGACCCCGTGCCAGGTGCCGGGCATCGTGCCCAAGCTGTCCGCAACGCCGGGCGGTATCGAGCGCCCTGCGCCCACTCTCGGCCAGGATACTGGCCAGGTTCTGGATGAACTGGGCGTGGAGGCGGAGACTCAGGCGCGCTGGCGGGCCCTCGGTTACATCTGATTCCCACCGCATTTTTCGATTGTTGGGCAGCCGCTTTTCAGGGTATGCTTTGCCCTTGCTGTCACCCGATGCGGGTGGGAGAGCGCCGCCCGCATGGGTTGGCCGCCGAAGGCGCAATTCGCCCGGAATCGCTCAGGCACCCCGTACCATCCGCATGATGCCGTGTGCGCATCGCAGCATTCTGGAGAGACCCGCCCGGTTGGGCTGGGCGCCGAAGGTGAACCCCCGGTTGTTGTGGGGCAACTCTCAGGCAAAAGGACAGAAGGGCGTTGCCGGCACATGTGCCGCCCCCATTTATTGTCCGGAGCCTCCATGTCCGCCCAGACCCCCCTGTTCGAGACCCATGTCGCCTTGGGCGCCAAGATCGTTGATTTTGGCGGCTGGGACATGCCGCTGTCCTACGGTTCGCAGCTCGAAGAACATCATGCCGTGCGCCAGGCGGCGGGCGTATTCGATGTCTCGCACATGCTCAATCTGGATATTGCCGGCGACCGCGCACAGGATTTCCTGCGCCATTTGCTGGCCAACGACGTCGCCAAGATCGCCGGCCACCCCGGCAAGGCGTTGTATTCGTGCATGCTGCGTCCCGATGGCGGGGTGATAGACGATCTGATCACGTATTTCTTCGCGCCTGATCGCTGGCGCATGGTGGTGAACGCCGGGACGGCCGACAAGGACACCCGCTGGATCCGCGAGCAGGCTGTCGCGTATGGGGTGACGGTGACGCCGCGCCGCGATCTGGCCATGCTCGCTGTCCAGGGGCCGAAGGCGCGTGAGACGGTCTGGGCCGTGCATCCCGAATGGAAGCCTGCGACCCAGGATCTGAAGCCCTTTACCGGAGCGCTGGTCGACGAAAACACGCTGGTGGCCCGCACGGGTTACACCGGCGAGGACGGATTCGAGATCGTGCTGCCGGCGGTTGCGGTGAAGGCATTCTGGGATGCCTTGCTCGCGGCGGGGGTGCATCCCTGCGGTCTGGGTGCGCGCGATACGCTGCGATTGGAAGCGGGCATGAACCTCTATGGCAACGACATGGACGAGACGGTCCATCCCCTGGAATCCGGCCTGGCCTGGACAGTGTCGCTGAAGGACGCCGAACGCCATTTCATCGGGCGCGAGGCCCTCGAATCCGCTCCTGCCTCGCGCGAGCTGGTGGGCCTGAAGCTGCTCGAGCGCGGCATCATGCGCGGCCACATGAAGGTGCGCACCGCCCAGGGAGAGGGCCAGGTGACCAGCGGCACCATGGCGCCGACCATTGGCGTTTCCATCGGGCTGGCCCGCGTGCCGGTGGGCTCGACGCCGGGCGACGGCGCTGAAATCGAGATCCGCGGCAAGTGGGTGCCGGCACAGATCGTGCGCCCGCCGTTCGTGCGCAATGGCAAGGTCCTGGTGTCCGCCCCGGGGAATCCTGCGTCAGGCGCGCCGACTCTTCACACAGGGCACTAGCTTGAACACTGACCGGCTTTCTTCCATCCATTCCTTTTCAGAGGTCCATCATGTCCATTCCCAACGATCGCAAATACACGACCTCCCACGAGTGGGTCAAGGCTGACGGCGACTGTTTTCTGGTCGGCATTACCGACGACGCCCAGGACCAGCTCGGTGATCTGGTGTTCGTCGGCGACGTGCAGATCGGCGCCAAGGTCGCCGCTGGCGACAACGCGGCCGTGGTCGAGTCGGTCAAGGCCGCTTCCGACATCTATGCGCCGGTCGCAGGTGAAATCCTCGCCTTCAACGAGGCGCTGAACGACCAGCCCGGCCTCATCAACGAAGCAGCCTACGATCACTGGATCTTCAAGATCCGCGCCGACAATCCAGCGGATGTCGACGGGTTGCTGGATGCCGCCGCCTACGAGGCGCAGGCCTGAACTGAAATCGCAATACTCAGATTGATCCCGGAGAACTCCATGCTGCGCGATCCCGCCACGCATTCCGAATTTGTATCCCGTCATATCGGGCCGTCCGAAGACGATCAGCGAGCCATGCTGGCCGCGGTCGGCGTCGCCAGCCTGGATGCGCTGGTCCGTGAAGTCGTGCCGGGCAATATCTTGTCCGAGGCCCCGTACCTGGAACTGCCCGGCCCGCTGGGCGAGGTCGAGGCACTGGCGGACCTGAAGGCAGTGGCCGCCCATAATCAGGTGTTGCGCAGCTACATCGGCCAAGGCTATTACGGCACGTACGTGCCGCATGTCATCCTGCGCAACATCCTCGAGAATCCCGCCTGGTATACGGCCTACACGCCCTACCAGCCAGAGATTTCCCAGGGTCGCCTGGAGGCGCTTCTCGTCTATCAGACCATGGTGACAGATCTGACCGGCCTGGACATCGCCAATTCGTCCCTGCTGGACGAGGCGACCGCGGCGGCCGAGGCCATGACGCTGGCGCGTCGCGTTTCGCGGGCAAAGGCCAAGCATTTCTTCGTCTCCAGACACGTGCATCCGCAGACGCTCGAAGTCGTCCGCACACGGGCGGCGGGTCTGGACATCGAAGTGGTGGTGGGCGACGAGTCGCAGGGCCTGCCCGATTGTTTTGGCGTGCTGCTGCAATATCCCCATAGCCTCGGCGGCGTGGGCGACTATCGCGCGCTGGTCGAGCAGGCGCATGCCGCCGGCGCCGTGGTGGCGGTGGCTACGGATCTGCTGGCGCTGGCATTGCTCACGCCTCCTGGCCAGTGGGGGGCGGACATTGCCGTGGGCTGCACGCAGCGCTTTGGCGTTCCCATGGGATATGGCGGTCCTCACGCCGGGTTCATGGCCTGCAAGGACGCCTACAAGCGGCATCTGCCCGGTCGCCTGGTCGGGGTCTCACAGGACGCACGGGGCGAGCCTGCGCTGCGGCTGGCGCTGCAGACACGCGAGCAGCACATTCGCCGCGAGAAGGCGACTTCCAATATCTGCACGGCCCAGGTGCTGCTGGCGGTCATGGCGGCCATGTATGCCGTGTGGCACGGCCCGCGCGGCATTGCGCGCATCGCGCAGCGCGTGGCTACGCACACCGGGCAGCTGGCTGCCGCGCTGAAGGCGTGCGGCTTGACAGTCTGCAACGACACCCATTTCGATACGCTTTTGCTGGAGACGGGCGCGCGCACGCAAGCCGTGCTGGACGCTGCGGTGGACGGTGGCATGAATCTGCGCCATGTCGACGATTCCCACGTCGCGCTGTCGCTGGACGAGACGGTCGGCGAGGCCGACATCGAGACGCTGGTCGGCGTGCTGGCGGCCGCCACGGGCGCGCATCGCGTGGCACCGGATTTCACGCGGACGGACGACGGTATTCCGTCCGGCCTGCGCCGCCAAGGCGCGATTCTGGCGCATCCGGCCTTCTCGCGCGTGAAGTCCGAAACGGACATGCTGCGCTATCTGCGCTCCCTGGCCGACAAGGACCTCGCCCTCGATCGGACCATGATTCCGCTCGGCTCCTGCACCATGAAGCTGAACGCCACCGCCGAAATGATCCCGGTGACGTGGCCCGAGTTCGGCCATATGCATCCTTTCGCCCCCGCCGGGCAGGCCCAGGGCTACCAAGAACTCATCGATCGCCTGTCGGCGGCCCTGTGCGAAATCACGGGATATGACCGCGTCAGCCTGCAGCCCAATTCCGGTGCTCAAGGCGAGTACGCTGGCTTGCTCGCCATCCGTGGCTATCATCAGGCCAACGGCGAGCACCAGCGCAATGTCTGCCTGATTCCGGCTTCGGCGCATGGCACCAATCCCGCGTCGGCTCATCTGGCGGGCATGGACGTCGTGGTCGTGGCCTCATCGGGAGACGGCAGCATCGACATGGACGATCTGCGCGCGAAGATTGCCCAGGCAGGCGACAGGCTCGCCGCGCTCATGATCACCTATCCGTCCACGCACGGGGTGTTCGAGACGACGGTCACTGAAATCTGCGATCTGATCCACGCGGCAGGCGGGCAAGTCTACCTGGACGGCGCCAACATGAACGCCCTGGTGGGCGTGGCACGGCCCGGTCGTTTTGG
>Ga0134125_10001296_pt1 | contig 30878 bp, 31 predicted proteins | sample KB31751_FD_96464 | JGI IMG/M metagenome (GOLD analysis project Ga0134125, IMG submission 96464) | Terrestrial soil microbial communities with excess Nitrogen fertilizer from Kellogg Biological Station, Michigan, USA - KB3-175-1 | ecosystem: Environmental > Terrestrial > Soil > Unclassified ... | reverse complement strand
GCCACTGCTTTTTCGTGCTATCCTGCGCTCAACTTCTTCTTTCCAGGACAGCCGTGCTGGTCGAACTGCGCCTTGAAAATTTCGCCGTTATTGAGAATGTCGCGGTCGAATTTGGGGCTGGGCTGAATCTGCTCACCGGCGAAACCGGCGCCGGGAAATCCATGCTGATCGATGCTCTGGCTTTGCTGCTCGGGGGCAAGGCTTCTCCGGATGTGGTGCGCTTCGGCGCCGAACGCGCTGTGGTTGCGGCCGTGCTTGAAGTCGAACCCGCCGTCGAAAAAGCAATCTCCAAAATTCTTGAAGACAACGGAATGGACGCCGATGACGCGGGACTTATTCTGCGGCGGGAAATTTCAGCTAAGGGCCGGGTTTTTGTAAACAACCAGCCAGCAACTGTTGCCCTGTTGAAGCAATTGGCGGCGCATATCGCCAGCATCCACGCGCAGAATGAGTCGCTGGTTTCGTTTGACGCTGGAGTTCGACTGGAGTTGTTGGATCAATTTGCGGGGATACAGCTCGAACCGGTACAACAGGCTTTCGATAAGTGGAAGCAAATCAAATCCCGCATTGACGAGCTGCAGCAGGGAGAACAGGAAAGATTGCGGCTAGTCGATTTATGGGCTTTCCAGAAGCGCGAAATCGACGACGCCAAGCTTCATCCCGGCGAAGATGAACAACTGGAAGCCCAGAAGCGGGTGCTCAGCAACGCGGAGAAAATTTATAGCGCGGCCATGCACGCGTTTGATCTCCTCTATGAGGGCGCCGCGTCGACTTCGGCTTCATTGCGTTCGGCACAGAAACACATTGAAGAGCTGATTCGCTATGAGCCTAAATTTCAGGAAGGGCTGGGTTCGCTCGAATCGGCGCGCATCAGCATTGAAGACGTTGGTGCAAGCTTGCGGGATTATGCGGGGGCGATTGAATCGTCGCCGGAGCGACTGGCCGAGATCGAAGACCGGCTGGCATTGCTGGACCGACTGAAGCGTAAATACGGGCCGACGCTCGATGAGGTAATCAGGCTCGGCGAAGAGGTCACGCGCAAGCTATCCGAAATTGAAAATAAAGATGAGATTCTGAAGCAATTGCAAAACGAACTTAGCGTGGCGGCAGAGACTTACCTGCAATCGGCGCGTGCACTTTCGAAGAAACGTTACGAGGCGGCAAAAAGATTAAGCAAGCTGGTCGAAACCGAAATCAATCAACTAGCGATGAAATCGCAATTCTGCATCGAGCTGGGCGGAACGGACGAGGAAAATAACTGGACGGCATCGGGCTTCGATCAAGCAGAATACCTGATCTCGACCAATCCCGGCGAGCCGCAGCATCCGTTGGAGCAGATCGCCTCCGGGGGCGAACTCTCGCGGGTGATGCTGGCGTTAAAAGCGAGCGTGGAATCAGGATCATCAAAAAAACGCAGTGCTGCGGCCCAACGCACGTTGGTGTTTGATGAAATCGACACCGGCATCGGCGGCCGGGCGGCCGAAGCGGTGGGAAAAAAGCTGAAGGAACTAGCACGGGCGCATCAGATCATTTGCGTCACTCACCTGCCGCAGATCGCAACTTTCGCCGATCATCATTACTTGATTTCAAAAAAGGAAGTGAGTGGCCGCACACGGACATCGGTCAGGGAGATGAAAGACGAAGAACGCACGGAAGAGATTGCGCGGATGCTGAGCGGCGCGAAACTCACCGACACCTCACTCAAACATGCCGAGCAGATGATCAAAGCCAACGCGTAGCCTCGTGGATCGAGGCTGGCATGTACGCAGCATGCAGGATGCCTTCGTGGTCAGGCTTTAAAGGCATTAACCACAAAGGACACGAAGTATCACGAAGGAAAGCGAAGGCGTTTTAACCGCACCCGATATCATTGGTTTACTTCGTGTAACTTCGTGCGCTTTGTGGTTAATGCTTTTACTGAAGATCGCGAAAGCTCACCAGCAGGCTTTCGCATCCAATCCCTGGGAAATTCAATGGCCGCCGACCAGATCGTTGAAATCGAAGGCAGGCAGTTAAAGCTGACCAACCTGGATAAAGTTCTTTATCCTGCGGCGGGATTTACCAAAGGCCAGATAATCGATTACTACGCGCGGATTGCGCCCGTTCTGGTTCCTCACCTCAAGAATAAGCCGCTCACGTTAAAGCGTTATCCCAATGGCGTCGACGAGTTGCCATTTTTTGAAAAGAACGCGACCCAACACCGGCCCGAGTGGGTGAAAACGGTACCGATCTGGAGCGAGGGCAATAAGCGCAATGTCAATTACATTCTCTGTAATGATCTACCGACGCTGGTGTGGGTCGCGAACCTGGCGGCGATTGAATTGCACCCGTCGCTTTCGTTTGGCCAAGATATTACGTCCCCGCGATCGCTGGTGTTCGATCTCGATCCGGGACCGCCGGCGAATATTGTTCAGTGCTGCCAAGTCGCCGTGTGGCTGCGGACGATTTTTGAACACTTCAAATTAGAGAGTTTTCCGAAGACATCTGGCTCAAAAGGATTGCAAATTTATGTTCCGCTAAATACTAAGACCAGTTACGACGAAACTAAGCCACTGGCGCACGCTTTGGCGCGATTGCTTGAAAATGAACATCGCGAGTTGGTGGTATCGGATATGAAGAAGGCAATCCGGACGAATAAAGTGTTCGTCGACTGGAGCCAGAACGATGAGCACAAGACGACTGTTAGCGTTTATGCACTGCGGGCGCGGGAGCGGCCCACGGTTTCAACACCGGTAACATGGGACGAAGTGGAACATGCGCTGAAGAAAAAAGACCCCAAGCTGCTGGTCTTTGAGTCGAAGCAGACGCTCGAACGAGTTGAGAAAATGGGTGACCTGTTCGCGCCGTTGTTGAGCTTGAAGCAAAAACTGCCGAAGCTGCCGGGGATAGGACAGGGAGAAGCCGAAGCGGTGGCAAGCGGACTGGACATGGCTGCACAGGCGCAAAGCCGCGAAAGGCCTGTTCGGACCGCGAAAAAAGCCGCGAGCGCTGGAAAGCGGCCGTCCCCGAAGAAGGCGCGCAAACGAATATAATTCGTCGCGAAACTTCTTCAGAGAACGATCATGGCGCAACTTTTCGTTGGCACTTCAGGATGGGCGTATCCGAGCTGGAAGCCGGGGTTCTATCCGGAAAAACTGGCGCAGGCAAAATTCCTGCCCTACTACGCCAGCCAGCTGAATACCGTCGAAGTAAATCTGACTTTCCGGCAATTATTAAAAGACACTACAGCTCAGAAGTGGATCACGCAGACGCCGGATAATTTTCGCTTTTCGATAAAGGCACATCAGGTGCTCACGCACATCAAGCGCCTTAAGAACACCGAAGAATTTCTGCCGCGTTTTCTGGCCACCCTCGAGCCTCTGGCTGCAGCGGGAAAAGTCGGGCCGGTATTATTTCAGCTGCCCCCGAATATGAAGGCTGATTTGGAAGTGCTGAAAACTTTTATCACTACGATTCCGCGTGGGATTCGTGCGGCTTTTGAATTTCGCAATGAATCCTGGTTTTGCGAGCAAGTTTTTTCTTTGTTGAAGGAGCACAACCGCGCTCTGTGCGTGGCAGAAACCGAAGAGCGTGTCACGCCGGATGTAATCACGGCCGATTTTTGCTATTACCGTTACCGCAAACCTGAATATTCAGCCAACGAGCGGCGGGCGATGGTTGATGGCATGCAGGAGCATCTCCTGGCCGGGCGCGATACGTACGCGTATTTTAAGCACGAAGAGACACCGCAGGGCGCGATCTATGCGGTGGACGTGCTGAAAGAAGCTGCAAACAAGAAGCTGGCAACGGATTAAAACCGATCAGCACGGATATATATCGATTCTCTACTCGGACCGTACGTGTCACTGTTAAGCGGTGGCCGTTGCTGTATCTGGTTCGTCACTTCAAACAGCGTCCGATAATGCGCATACTTGAGTTGTGCCTTCCGAGACCAACTCGCGAGTCGTGTCGTCGTTCATCGACTATCTGAAAGTTGAAAAAGGTCTGGGCGCGCTTACGGTCTCGGCGTACATGAGAGATATTGGCCAGTTTGCGGCGTTTCTGGATGGCCGCAAACGCACGCTGCTGAACGCGCGCAAAGATGAGGTGCGCGGATTCATTCAGCAATTGTTTGCTAATTCAGTGGATGGGCGGTCGGTGGCGCGGAAACTATCAGGTATCCGGCATCTTTATCGCTTTCTACTGCTCGACTGGCGGATCGAGCGCGATCCCACTTTAAATATTCCGCTTCCTAAGCAGTGGAAGGTGCTCCCGAAATCGCTGGCGCTGGAAGAAGTTGAACAGATCATTGCAAGCGCAAGCGCCGTATCGGCTCGTGCAGGAACAAGCGTCCACGCCCGTTCTCGTGAGAACTCGGCCCTATCGCTCCGCAATCGCGCTATGTTCGAAATTTTTTATGCGGGGGCGCTGAGGGTTTCAGAAGTCGTTTCGCTCAAAATTGAAGACGTGAAGCTCGAAATGGGCTGTGTTCTGGTGCGCGGCAAAGGTGATAAAGAACGAATTGTCCCCCTCGGACGATCGGCGCAGGAGGCATTGTCGTCCTATCTGCGGGACGCGCGGCCACAGTTGGCGGAAGAGAGGAATTCGCCGGTGCTGTTCATCGCACGAGGCGCAAAAAAGATCACGCGCCAGCGAGTGTGGCAGATGGTGAAAGCAGCGTCTGCTGAAACCGGACGCCATGCCAGCCCGCACATGCTGCGTCACAGTTGTGCCACCCACATGGTCGAAAACGGAGCGGATCTACGCACGGTGCAGACCATTCTCGGACACGCGGACATTTCGACTACGCAGATTTATACGCATGTCGCGCTTGATCGGTTGAAGACCGTTTATCAAAAACATCATCCGAGAGCAAAAGCCTAGATGAGAGCTCATCACAGAGACACTGAGATACGGAGAAGATCGGCCGCCAGAACTTCAACTCAAGTTTCAAAGTCATGCGAACAGTTTTTGCGTTCCTTGCGTGAACGCAACGTATCGCCGCACACGATCAAGGCTTACTCCGGAGATCTGGAAATATTCGTCGCCTACGTTGGATTGCGAAAATTCAATGAGATCGACCACGTCACGGTCCGCGGATTTCTTTCGTCGCTCTACGAGAAAGGATTAGGCAAAACTTCGGTTGCGCGTTCGTTGGCGGCTGTGCGTTCGCTGTATCGCTGGCTGGCGCAGGAAGGGATTGTGGAGCAGAATCCGGCGGCGCTGGTTTCGACTCCGAAGCTACCCAAGAAGCTGCCGCGAGTACCGACGGTCGAAGAAATGAATTCCGTTCTCGACGGCAAGATGCCTGAGATTGCTTCGTTTCCTGAACGCGATCGCCTGATGCTTGAGTTACTTTATGGTTGCGGGATTCGTAATTCCGAGTTGGTGGGAATTAATGTTGACGATATTCGGCTCAGTGCTGAAGCCATCCTGATTCGCGGCAAAGGGAAAAAAGAACGTTATGTACCGTTCGGAGATGCGGTCAAGTCGGCGCTGGCGAATTATCTTCCCGCACGCCAACTGGTGCTCTCCGAATTTAGGAAGAATACACCGGCGCTGCTGATCAATCAGCGCGGTGGACGGCTGACGACCCGCAGCGTGGGAAGGATTATTAAGAAGATCGCGATCGCCAAAGGGCTCTCAGCAGACGTTCATCCGCACACGTTGCGGCATGCTTTTGGAACCCACATGCTGGAGGAAGGCGCCGACCTTCGGGCGATCCAAGAGATGCTCGGCCACGAGCGGCTTTCGACGACGCAGCGGTACACGCAACTGTCGATGAAGCATTTGATTCAGGTTTACGATCAGACGCATCCGAGGGCAAAATAGGTCGCCCAGTTATCAGCCGTAAGCTTTCAAACATGGTCGGAGACAAAGATCAGCCCCTCCTTAGGACTGCTACGAGGAATTTCCATCAGCCGAGGAATGTTCGGGATCAGATCTTCCAACCTACTGGACTTAGCCCGAAGAACCAGAATAACCAGTTTGTGCGCCGCCAGATTCTGCTGATCCCCGATGCCTCGATCAAGCGTTACAAAGACCTCAAAATCGGCTTCGCTCGCCGACTTCAATAGCTCTCCATTTTTCTTTCCGGCAAAACCGGCCTCTGGAACAGTGGAGCAGCTGTGGCCTGTTAAGTGATTCTTGAGTTTTCGAGGGAGGCACTCGTCAAGCAAAATTCTCATCGCAGTTGGCTGATGACGAGAGCTTTGGCATGTTCGAGTGCTTCAACTGCGATCCGGCGGGTAACGGTGGGAAAATCGTCAAGAAACTCATCAAGCGTCTGGCCTGATTCGAGATAGTCCAATAAATTTTGGAACGGAACGCGAGTGCCGCGAAAGACTGGGGTTCCGCCGAGCACGTCGGGATCTTTTGTGATTAGTTGGTTTAACACGTCCATTCGACAAACCTGCTAAGACAATGATAGCGCACTCCCGTTCAAGCAGACGTGCTGAAAGATTTACCTTCGCGTGTGTCTTGCCACATTTTTGTCACCCTCTCTTTCAACTGAGCCGTCAACTTGGTGTAGGCATCTTCTGAAGCTCGCGATTCGGGCGGCGGCTGAATCGGCTTGCCGATCTTGATTTTTAAAGGTGAAAATTTCTGAAAAGACTTGCCACGCGGCCAGGCGTCGTGAAATCCATCGATTGCAATTGGCACGATCGGGACTTGCAGGTGAATGGACAAAATTGCAGCACCCTTTTTGAATGTCTTCGGCGCGCCATCAATGCTGCGCTCGCCTTCGGGATAAAGGATCAGCGACAAGCCTTGACGCAGGCCGTAGGCGCCAGCGCGCATGGCGGGAATTAGATTCGCATCTGGATCTACCACCACTACGCGCAAAATGCGCGCGATGTGACGCATAAATCCGGAGCCGAAAATTTCGCTGGTTCCCACCGCAAAGAGCCTCAGCAGTACGCGCAACGGCAGAATCGCCAGCAGCATGGCGGGATCAAGATAGCTTTGGTGGTTTGAGCACAACAGGAACGGCGCGCGGGACGGAAGGTTTTCCAAACCTTCTACTTTTACCGGGGCCCGAACACTCCATACCAGTTTGATCATGCGCGTGACCACAAACAGCATGCTGTCGACGAACGGACGCGGCTTGGTGACCGCGAGAGCGGCAGGATCTGTGGGATCTTCCCGGAGAACTGTTCCCCACCCCACGAAAGTTGGCGCGGACTTCTTGCTTCGTGTCTTCCCCGAAGTAGCGCTCTCGCGGATACCGCCGACGAGTTCCCGCACGGTGTAAATATCACCCAGGCGGGACTCCTCAACGTCGCCCCCAAGTTCCTGTTCCAATGCAACCAGCAACTCGACTCGACGCATAGAATCCAGGCCGAGATCGAGTTCCAGATTATCCGCCGGCGAAATATTTTCAGGATGGCTGGGCGAGTATTCGCGAATGATTTTCAACGCACGCTGATTGTCGGGTTGGCGAAGCCATGCGCTGTCTTCATCCCTAAGCGGCTTAGTGATCTCCGCGCCAGCGCCGTCGCGCTTGCCTGCCTTCACCTGTTTTTCAATTTCAAATCGCTTCAGCTTTCGCGTTGTGGTGCGCGGCAAGTCTTCCTGCCAGATTTCATATCGGGCGATTCTTTTTGTGGATGGCAGTTTCGCGGACAGGCCTTCGATGTCGAAGCGAATGACTTCTTTCGTGTTCACAACTTTGCGCTGCCGCAGAACCTCAAAATTGGGCACGACCACGGCGTAGAGTTTTTCCGTCCCGGCATCTTCGAGGCCGAGCACGCAAATTTCCTTGATCAGCGGCGACTGTAAATAATGTGCTTCGATTTCTTCGGGATAAACATTTTTGCCGTTGGCAAGGATAATTACATCTTTCTGGCGTCCGGTAATAAAGAGGTTGCCTTGATCGTCAAAGTAACCGAGATCACCGGTATGAAGCCAGCCGTCCTTTAATACTTCATCGCTGGCATCAGGGCGATTCCAATAACCCTTCATGACAATCGGCCCGCGAATCAGGATCTCGCCGCTGGCGGGAGAGTCATCGTCCGAAGTCTGCGCATTAATAGTTTTCCCTTGAACGCCCTTCAACGGCTTGCCTACCGAACCGATTACATTTTCTCCAGGTGAGTTGACGAATGCGCCGCCGCAGGTTTCGGTGAGGCCATACGCCTGCAACACATCGATACCCAGCGCATAGAAATCGCGGGCGATCTGGGGATCGAAGCGCGAGCCTCCGGTGACGAGGAAGCGCATGCGCCGGCCGAAGAGATCGTGAATTTTTCCAAAAAGTACCCGGCCCGGGTTGAATCCGAACTTTCTGCACAAAACGCCAAAGCGCATCATACGGCGAAAGGCAAAACGAGCCGCAGCGCCGCGCTGCTGCACTTCTTTAAAGATCCGCTCGTGAATGAGATTAAAAAATTGCGGTACTACGGCGAACGCCGTGATGTTTCGCTCGCGCAGAGCACGAAGCAGTTCAGTGGTGTTGAGTGTGGAAAGATAAACCACGCGAGTTCCGGCGACCAGTGGCAATAGCAGATTCGCCATCTGCGAGAGCACGTGAAACAGGGGAAGAACGCCCAAGATTGCATCGTCCGGACCTATGTGTGCCCAGGCAAAAACTGCATCGGCTTCGGCCAGCAGGTTGGCGTGAGTGAGCATCACGCCTTTGGGGTCGGCGGTAGTGCCTGAGGTGTAAAGCAATGAGGCCACATCGTACGGGGCGCGCGGGACTGGACGTATGCGTCCTGTGTACTGCGCGAAGATGCCGTCGAGCTCGGCCACTACCTTGGCGGGGAGAACCGCGCCTGCTTGAGTATCAATACTGGTTAGCAAAAGTGCAGTTTCGGAGCCGACGACCGCCTGTTGTGCAGTCTCGAGGTGCTTCTGATCACAGATCAATAATGTCGCGCCGCTGTCGCGAAGAAGTGTTGAAACCTGGTCGGCGTGATAAGCGGTATCAAGCGGAACAGTAGTTCCCCCGGCGGCGATGATGCCAAGGTAAGCCGCTACCCCACGCGGATGGTTATCGGCGAGAATCGCGACCCGCGTGCCGGCTGCCATCTCGGAGTCAAGCAACCACGCCGCAATGGATTCTGCCAGACGGCGCAGTTCAGCATAGCTGTAGCTTTCGACTCCGTCTGGCTGCTGCACTTGGACGGCGACATTCTGCGGCCAGCGTTGAGCGCATTCCACAAAGCGATCGTAGAAAGTAGGCATCAGTGCCGGAATATACACGAAAATCGTTCAGTGGAAGTGCGGGCAACCTTGCCTCTGCTGGCAGGAAAAGCTTTACCACGGAGGGCACGGGGTACACAGACCAAAGCCACAGAGGTATCAGCCGGCGAAGCACTCTCTGTGGCTTTGCTCTGTGGAACCCTGCGTTCTCTGTGGTTAGCACTTGGCTTTTTGCAACACGTTATACTCCCACCACATGGCCACGGCAACGAACGCGACCTCAACCCGAAACGGACTGCTGCGTGATTTAGGCGCGAGCCAGGCGGCGTCGATCGTTGTCGGTGTGGTGATCGGCAGCGGCATTTTTCTGGTTCCGGCGGAGATGATGCAGGCCGCGGGATCGGCGCGGCTGGTTTATCTGGCTTGGATCGTGGGCGGAATCTTTTCTTTTTTTGGGGCGGTCACTTACGCGCAGCTCGGCGCGATGAAGCCGCAATCCGGCGGTGAGTATGTATATATTCGCGACGCCTATGGACCGCTCGCGGGGTTTCTGACCGGCTGGACTTGGACGGTTGTAGTCAAGCCAAGTTCGTTAGCGGCGATTTCGACCGGCATCGTTCGAGTTCTCGCGAATTTCCCTTCTCTACATTTTCTTGCTGCTCGTGTGGGAAACATTCCGGTGACCTGGGGCCAACTGGTCGCAATGGCCTTCGTGATCTTTGTATCGTTGGTCAATTACATCGGAGTAAGGCGAGCGGGAAATTTTCAGCTTGCATTCACGATTCTAAAGATTGTGCTGATCGTCGCGATTTCGGCGCTGGCATTCAGCGCACATGGCAGTTGGTCCCACTTTGCGGAAAAATACTCAGGCGCCATTGGCGGGGTTGCCGGGTTCTTTGCAGCACTTACGGCGGCCCTATGGGCCTACGATGGCTGGAGTGATCTGAACATGGTCGCCGAAGAGGTCCGCGATCCGGAACGGAATGTTCCCCTCGCGCTGGTCGGCGGATTGGTCATGATCGGCGCGCTTTACATGCTGGTGAACGCGGCGGTGCAATACGCACTGCCGGCGGTGTCAGTTGCGCAATCGTCATCGCCTATGTCGGATGCGGTGCACGCGTCGTTCCTGGGCGCAGGGGCGGCGATTGTAGTGTCGGCGGCCATGGTGATTTCACTCACCAGTTCGCTGAATGGCGTGGCCATGAGCGGATCGCGAATGGCGTTTGCGCTGGCTCGCGACGGAAACTTCTTTTCGAGTTTAGCGAAGGTACATCCGCGCTTCCGAACGCCGCATGTTGCGACTGTCTGGCAGGCAATCCTATCGATGTGTTTTCTTTTGATCGGAGGAAATTTTCGCCAGCTGTTCACGCTTGCCATCTTTGCGGAGTGGCTCTCCTATATGGCGGCCAGCAGCTCGCTCTTTGTGTTCCGCAACAAAGGGATTGGCCCAGATCGTCGGCCTTCATATTGGCAGTATCCGCTGGCCCCAGCACTTTTTATTCTGGCTTCCGCGGCACTTCTTTACTACACTTTCATCAGCAACTTACGATACTCGGCCATGGGGAGTCTGATTATCCTGGCGGGTATTCCGGTTTACTACGGATTCGCCCTTCGTCGTAGGTCATGACCAGTCGCCGTTCAATTTCGGGAACCTCCCGCCCTCCATTTGCCCTTTGTTACTTAGGTACTACAGCCCGAGGAACGTTTACCGGTTTACGATTCTCCCTTAACCTGAGCATTCGTCCGGTCTGTCTCTTTCTGGCCCGGGTGTCGCGCTGGAGCTAAAAATGCGTTCGCAGTCTGATGTAGCCCTGACCCTAGGCCTGTTACCCGAAAAAAAGCGGGATTGGCGCACGTTTTTATTCAGCTATACGATGTGCGTGGCTTTGGTTGCATTGATGTTACTGGCCCGACTGATCTGGCCAGTGAGCATGACCACGCCAGCCAAATATTCAGTAACTGACGTGATCGTGCGACCAGACCTCGTCCCAGAAAAAATTGAAGTTGAGGTCAAGCCGAAAATAGCCAGGTTGCTTCCTGCAGTGAAGATGGAAGCACCGAAGCTGATCGTGCCGAAAGACCTGCCGCGTCAACAGCAAGCGAAACTTGAAGCTCCAAAGATTCAGCCGGCGCACTTTGACGCGCCAAAACTCGAACCAGTATCAGCTGCCATGCCCGCGAAAATCATTCATACCGGCGAATTCGGCAGCTCGGCGACGCCTACGGTGAATGCTCCGATTCAGAAAGTGCAGAGCGGGGGCTTTGGAGATCCTAACGGACTGAACGGACAGGCTCGGCAGGCGAAGTTAATGTCGGCGACGATGGGATCGTTCGACATGCCTGAGGGCGCCGGAACCGGCAATGGCACTGGCGGGGCCCGAGGAGTGAAGGGCACAATTGCAAGTGCCGGGTTTGGCAGCGGGATCGCGCAACCGGGACAAGGGGATGGACGTAAGAACGGACAAGGGGTCCAGGCAGCGGGCTTTGGGGCCCAACAGGTTGCAAGCGCTCCAAAGCATACTCTCGACGACACCGCCGCGGTGACTACGCAAGTGGAAATTCTGTATAAGCCAAAGCCGGTTTATACGGATGAGGCGCGGAGGTTGAATATTGAGGGGGAAGTGCTACTCGAAGTCGTGTTTGGGGCAAATGGCCACTTGCACGTAAATCGAGTGGTGCGAGGCTTGGGGCATGGACTGGATGAAGCCGCTGTGAGCGCGGCGAACAGAATCAAATTCAAGCCAGCGCAACGCAATGGATCGCCTGTCGATTCTCTCTCCATCGTGCATGTGATGTTTCAAACGGCCTCATAAGGGCCGAGGGCATTTGATCAGCCTTTGAGGAAAGAGAAATCGCACTCATGACGCGTTGGACACTGACGGTTCTGTTTTTGCTTTCGCTCAGCGCTGCTGCCCAGCAGGCGCCAAATCCTTCACAACCCGCGAGTGAGCAGTCCGCTTCGGTGCAGCCGGTTTCCGCGAATGCTCCGGCAGTTGCGCAGCAAGCGGCGAGAACTCCCGCCAGCACGGACCAGGTCGTCGATCAGATTATCGAACGTGAGCACGCACTGATCACCTTTCTCTCCACGCGCAAGCCAATCGTCGAGACGTACCTCCAGAATCTAGTGCCGGATGCCAAGCTTGGCGCGGTCCCAAAGGAAGATCATTATTTTCTTGGCCGCCTCGACATGGCCGAGACCATTGAGCGTCGAGATTTTCTGGCGTCGCAGGCCAGTTTGCAAAAGTCGCTGCTGGGCGGAGTGACTAAGCTATTTCGGATTCAATATGAGCCGATGGGTTTTTCGTGGATGGTTTTTGCCGACCGGCAGAATTTTGACCGCGCCCATTATGATTTTAAGTATGTTCGCCGTGAATTCCTCGGCGATGTGCGATGTGTGGTGTTCGACGTTAAACCAAAGACCGGCGCCGGCAAAGGCAGGTTTGAAGGCCGCATCTGGGCCGAAGACCAGGATTTCAATATTGTGCGGCTGAACGGGACATATGTTCCGCGTCCGAAGAATGCTCAGTTTTTTCACATGGACAGCTGGCGGTTGAATCTGGTCGCCGGCTACTGGCTGCCAGCTTATATCTACAGCGAGGAAGGCGACTTCAGCTACGGCTCGAAGGACAAGATGGCGTTCAAAGCCCAGTCGCGAATTTGGGGATATGATCTGGCCAAGAACAATCGCGAAGATGAGCTGACCGATCTAAAGGTGGATGCAGTAAAAGACGAAAGCGCGGTGGCGCAAGATCTGTCACCGCTCGAAGCGCAGCGCGAATGGCAAAAGCAGGCGGAAGACAACGTGGTGGAGCGTTTGCAGGATGCAGGTCTGCTGGCGCCACGCGGCGATCTGGATAAGATCCTGCAGACTGTGGTGAACAATATTGCCATCACAAACAATATTGATCTGCCACGTCCGGTCCGCTGCCGCGTGATGCTGACATCACCGCTCGAGACCTTCAGCGTGGGCAACACAATAGTGATCAGCCGCGGACTGATCGACACCTTGCCGGATGAAGCGAGCCTGGCGGCCATGCTTGCTCACGAGCTGGCGCACATTGTGCTTGGGCAGAACCTGGGCAGCAAGTTCGCATTCAACGATCGCATGCTGTTCTCTGACGAATCGACATACCAGAACTTCGGATTCAGGCATGATCCCGAAGAAGAAACGGCAGCGGATGCCAAAGCGATTGAGATGCTGAAGAATTCGCCATACGCGCAGAAGCTCGCGTCGGCGGGCCTTTACCTGAAACAACTTCAAGCACGGGCTCCGATGTTGGCGGCGTTGCTCACGGCGCACCTGGGCAACAATTTCGCGGACAGCAAAGGACAGGTCACTCGCTTGTCTGCTCTTATGAACAGCGCGCCCACACTTGATGACGAGAAATTGGATCAACTCGCGGCCCTGCCACTCGGCGGCAGAGTGAAGCTGGATCCGTGGGAAGATCGGGTAGAGATGATCAAAGCCGCGCCAATGACGATCACTAACGTGCGCGACAAAATGCCGTTTGAACTTACGCCATTTTTCCCGAGATTAACGCGACTGAATAGCGCGGCAGAGAATGGTTCGGCGGACGAGGGCATGGCGCAGAATGCAACGCCTAAATAAATGCATTGGAACATCTTTTCAGAATCGAATGGCCAGCCATAGCGTCGAAACCAGGACCATCAGTATGGCTGTACCGAATATCAACAGCAGCACTTCGCTGAACATATCCGGCTTCATCAACTCATCTCTTCGCATCTCGACCCCCAAGTCATCGCTCGAAAGATATCCCTTCCATCCTCTCGCGTAAATCGCAAACTTACGATCAGGTGGATTCCTGAGTTACGGCCCTGGAATCGCCTAGTGGGAGTACAGGCAGCAGGGTAGAAAACCATGCAAATCTTTGCATCCAGAGGGCTCGGAATACCGCATTAAGGGCACGTATTTTTGCGTTTATACTTGGCGCGGCTGGGAACAGCGCTCTTATTCCTAACGTATTCATACCAGGAGAAACTTATGCAGAGCCGCATCACCGGTACCACCATGCCCGTACTCGAGTTCGTTCTTGATCCGAATGAGTCGGTCATCTCGGAGGCGGGAGAGCTATCGTGGATGGGCAGTTCCATCCAGATGACCACGCACACCCAATTTGCCGGAGGCGGCGGGCTGTTCGGGGTGCTAAAACGAGCGGCTGGCGGCGGGTCGATTTTCATGACTGAATATCGCGCTTATGGCGCACCCGGCGAAGTGGCGTTTGCTACCAAGCTGCCAGGGCATATTGTGCCAGTCGAAGTTTCGCCAGCGCACGAACACATGATTCATCGTCATGGTTTTTTGTGCGCTACTCCGCAGATTCAAATTTCAGTCGGATTTCAACAATCGTTGGGCGCGGGAATCTTCGGCGGGGACGGGTTTTTGCTTCAACGCCTTAGTGGGCAAGGCATGGCGTGGCTCGAACTTTCAGGAGAACTGGTGGTGCGCGATCTGCAGCCGGGTGAAACGTTGCGGGTGCATCCCGGACACGTAGGCGCATTCCAATCGAGTGTGTCGTTTCAGATCACGACTGTGCCGGGGATAAAAAATATGATCTTCGGCGGTGATGGAATTTTTCTGGCCTCGCTCACTGGGCCAGGAAGAATCTGGCTGCAGACGCTGCCCATTGCCAAGCTGGCACATGCCATCGATAACTACTTGCCTCACGAATCGAGACGCACGGTCGAGGGCGGAGTGGTGGGAGGAATCGTGGGTTCGATTCTGGATGGGATGAAATAGAAATGCTTCCTTTGTGAACCTTCGTGTCCTTTGTGGTTATTGCTTTTAGAAGCTTTAACCACGAAGGACACTAAGGTACACGAAGGAAAATCAGTGGTCCCGCTTCATACTTGCACGGGCGAGGGCGCCCGCGCCTCCATATCAACGTAGGCTGAACTTTCGTAATTTTATTTGGGCGGAGGGGGTGCGCTACTTTGTAAGCAGACCCTCCGCCCATGTTTCTGAAACGCAATTTCGAGCCTGACAGGCGTCGTCGTAAGCGCCAACTGCTGAACACGTCTGTCCGGGTATTTACCGATTCGGGTCCGATTGAAGCACTGGGAATCAATATCAGCGACGTCGGCATGTCACTGTTCACTATCGCGAATTTGCCCATCGATTCGCGCATTCAGCTTGAATTGCTTCTTCCTCAATCGACTGAGCGGGTGCGAATCTGGGGGACCATTCGCCATCGCGCGCTTTACTTGTATGGTGTCGAATTCCTGGTGGAACCTGATCGGCACTCGACATCGCCTTGGGGTGACATCCAGCCGTCTCCGGCACGAACCTGAAAACATTCGCAATCATCGAAACACAATCGCAACTACGAGCCCTTATCCGGATTATGTACGACTTCGTAACAGCAAGAATCCCGCCCAAGCAAAAGCTTGAACGGGTGCCCGGACTTCGATTCTCTGAAGCGGGCTTCTCAATCAAACACCGATCTCAAAATTCGTTGCCATTTACTGGCGCTCGCAGGTGACGTCGTTGTTCCAGTCGACGAATGCGCCATTCGGATTATCTCTCCAGGCCCAGACATGCAGCTCGAAAAATGACGGAATGCCGAATCGGTTGGGAGCATCGACGAACTGGAAATCTTGTCCCTCAAGCTGTGGCGGAGCATTGTCGTGGGCGGCGAGCCAGGTCACTGCATCCACGATGTACTCGACTCCCACCAGTGGCCGAGCATTTCCAACCGGTTCGTAAATCAGAGCCTCGGGATAACGCTCGTCGAGCAGTCCGTCTCCTACCAGCCCCAGGTTCAGGTAGTGAATCCCCATAGCTCCGTGGTCCGGACCGCTGACGCATCCAAACAGCGGAGCGTAGCCGGTGCCTTTGAGGTTGTTGACGTTGATGAATTGCGCGGTGTTCGCACGGACGATTTGCACCAGCGTTGCCGGAGCGTGGTCGTGACCGAAATCGCCGGCCATCGCGAAAATTGGAGCGGCGATCACAAGCGCATTCAGTACCGCGATGCGCAGCATGCCCAACGCGGGCTTCAAGATTGAATCGGAACTTTGCATAAAGATTATCTTTCTCCTTTTTTTTGTTTGTTTGATTTCAGCCACGTCTTCTTCTGTTCGGCCCTCGTAATCCGGTTCAGCTACATTCGTTCCGCCGTCACTGAGACCGGCACTCCATTGACCAGTGAATCGAAAACTGGCGAATGCGCAGGGCCCAATTTCGCGATTTCCTGCAATTGGTCGTCTGGCACGTCGGCTTTGATTTTGAAATTGACACGAATGCCCTCGAATCCTTTGCGGACATTTCTGTCGAGCTCCAGAAAACCGTGCAGATCGATGTCGCCCTCGAGAGACGACTCGACTTCTTCAATGTGAATGCCCCTCGCGGCGGCGTGATAGACCATTGAGGTTGTCAGGCAAGAAGCGAGCGCGTGGAGGAGATATTCGACCGGGTTGGCAGCCATATCTTTACCAAGCAGGATTGCCGGCTCGTCTGCTTCGAGCACAAAAGGCTTGGGGTGCGATAAGTCCTGAGTGGCTCCGTAGAATCTGTCGACGGTTGAGCGGTTCTGACTTCCGCCCTCCCATTGGTTGTGAATGCGAAAATTGAATTTCGCAATTGCTGGAGTGGCTTTTATTGCGTCGATAGTGGTAAAGAGATCGTCAACCATGACTTCGTTGATGATTGTTGAAAACTTTTTAGCAGTTGCCATGTTCGTGCTCCTTGTTTCGTTGTTTTAATGTTGCATGCGACGAATCTGAAGGTAAGCGCAAACTCAGCTTGCAACAAGATGGCAGATATGCCATTGTAGGTAGGTACTTACGCCACGCCAGTTTTTAACCGTCCTGAGCCTTCGCGATGAAAGAGATTACCATCCTGCTTCTCGATCAGATGTTTTCTTCCACGGCGATCGGTCCGATGGAGGTCTTCCGGCACGCTGGGTCGCTGTGGAACATACTTACGGGAACGCGTTGCGCACCGAGCTTCCATGTAACGACGGCGTCGGCCGATGGACGTCCAGTGCAGTGCGATGGAGGAATTCAGATTCGGCCGAATGTGGCACTGAAAGATGTCGGCAAGACCGATCTGATTTTTGTTCCAACAACCGGGCTCAGCGTGGATGATGTGGTCGAGCGGAATGCGCCGATCGTGCCCTGGTTGCAGCGCCGCAGCACTCGCGGAGTGGATGTCGCCAGCGTGTGCTCCGGAGTTGGTCTGGTAGCGGCCGCTGGCCTGCTCGATGGCAAACGCGCGACTACGCATTGGGGATTAGCTGAGCGTTTTAGAGAAAAATATCCGCGAGTAAAGTGGATGCCGGAGCTGATGGTGACTGAAGACCACGGTTTCTATTGCGGCGGCGGGGTCAATGCGTCGCTCGACCTCAGCCTGTATCTGGTTGAACGCTTCTGTGGCCACGAGATTGCCATGCAGACCTCCAAGGCATTGCTGATAGAAACTCCTCGGGCCTGGCAATCCGGGTTCGCCATCGTGCCGCTTAAAACCGATCACACCGATGACAATATTTCCAGCGCTCAGGAATGGATGCACAAGAATTTCGCCAAGACCTTCTCGCTCGAGGAGCCGGCGCATCGGGTTGGCATGAGCGCAAGAAATTTTGTGCGCCGCTTCAAGGAGGCGACTGGCGATAGCCCATTGACGTACCTGCAAAAATTGCGGATTGCAGCCGCCAAGCGAATGCTGGAGAGCAATCATCGCTCCATGCAGGAGATCAGCGAGGCAGTCGGTTACCAGGACCACGTGTTTTTCCGCACCCTCTTTCAACGCCACACGGGCGTATCACCAAGCGCGTATCGGGAAAGATTTGGAATCAATTAGTCCCTATTCTTTTTAAGATCAAATCTTGTTTCGGAGAAATCATGGACATCAGATCGCTTCAGAAACCCTTAAAAGACCAATATCGGCGCGATCCCAGCAGTTCGCGCATAACCCTGAGCGCGAAAGGTTCGGAAAACGAGACTCCGTTATCCTGCTCCGTGGACATTGGGCGGGCAGTTTATCAGGCAGAAGCTCATAAAGGAGTTGGTGGCACCGGTATGGCAGCGTGCTCCGGCGATCTTCTGCTCGGAGCGCTGGCCGCATGTGCGCAGCTCACCTGCCAACTGGTGGCGACGGCAATGGGCGTTCCGACTCAGAAAATCGATGTCACCGTCGACGGCGACATGGATCTATCCGGCACGCTTGGAATCTCGAAAGAGGTGCCAGTGGGCTTTGAATCCATTCGCGTCAAGTTCAATATCGATGCGCCACAGGCGACACCAGAACAAATACGCGGATTGCAGGAAAAAACTGAGCAGTATTGCGTGGTCCTGCAAACCATGTTGCATCCGCCGAAAATTGAAAGTCGATGGAACTCGGCGAATTAAGTTTTTAGGGGCTGGATCTTTCAGGAAGTGAGTATGACTAGAGGAGTGCCGCGGGAGAAGCTCTCAGAAAAATAGAAAGGCTGCGACATTGGTTATGCTCTAGCTACCAGCTCCTGCGAGGAAGCCAACAGCGTGGAGACATGCACCGTCGCAGCCCTTGATGTGATCACCGCTTTCGCGGTTCCAAACCCCAACTGCTCCTCGCAGAGTCAGTCGGTTTTTTCGGGTCTGGCCGCCCTTCAGGTTGCCCTGCTTGGCTTATCACTCAGCTTACTTCGGACTGGCTAATTTTATTTTGCCAACCCTTTCAGCCGTCGACGAAAGTTAAATTAAATTCTGCTGCTCTCAATGTCAATTTCAAATCCGGCCGTACATTGAGATTTCTGTGGATGGTTTGTGCAAAACAGCTTTCATCCTAGGAAAACCAGGAAACAACTCCGACTAAAGTACCTTCGCAGGGTCTTGACTGTCTGATTCTGGTCGCGCATTGTTGATTCAGCATCTAAAAACAGTTCGAAAAATGTCAGATCTCGTTGCGTACGTCGATGGAGGCTCTCTGGGAAATCCGGGGCCGTCGGGTATTGGGGTAATCATTGACGGCTGCGACGACGGACCGATCAGGATCCAGAAGTGGATTGGGCACCAGGACAACAATGTTGCTGAATACCTGGCGCTTTTAGAGGCGCTGCAACGCGCGCTGGACATGAGCGCTCGTGCTTTACACGTGTATTCGGATTCGGAAATCGTAGTCAAGCAAATGCGTGGCGAGTATTCCTGCCGCAGCTCAAGACTCTATTCGCTCAACTGGATCTGCCGGAAGTTGGCGCGTTCGCTGCAGTTTTCGATCTCTCATGTCCCGCGAGAGAAAAATCGCGAAGCCAATAGCCTGGCCAGCAAGGCCGCCAGAAATCGAATTTAATCGCCGGACATCCACAAAATCGACGCAAAAAATAAGGCGGCTTCCGCCGCCTTTCAGTTCCCAAATTTTTCAGACACTCACAACATCTTGACGCTATCCACATGGATGGACTCGCCGCTAACTTCGCCAGTTACGGCAACATGATGGCCTTCATGGCCGGTCAGTGCGTCAGGGTTCGAGACGGTCAACACCTTCTGGTCGCCGTCGGTGACGACAACCATACTCGCTCCTGCCTTGATACATTTCTTCGTGCATTCCGCGGCCTTGGCGTTCGCGCCCTTCGCTCCGCATTTGGAGTCGGAAACGTAACCTTTGACCGTGGTAGCGTCGCTCGCAAATGAAACGCCGGCGAACATGAACATAACCGCGAGCGAAGTGCAAAGTAGTAGAAGCTTTCTCATTTCAAATATCTCCTTAGCTGAGCGGCTAGGCCGCGATTGATAATCTCCTTCGAAAGCAGGAGATCTTACAGGTTTGGAAACCTAAATCGCCGCAACTATACCACAGGCTAAATTCGGAGTTGTAAGCGGCTTATCTCCGAGCCGAACGGGTATCGGGCTGGGCGACCGCCGGACGATCGGGCGCCACGTAAACCACTTCGCCGGGACGGGCATAGTGAAATTGCTCGCGAGCTTCTTTCTCGATTCTTTTGGGGTCAGATTTCAGTTCGGTGACCTGTTGCGAATATGCAGCGTTTTCTTTTTCAAGCTGACCAATCTGTTTTTGCAGCGTCTGGTACTCCGTGCGCTTCGCACGATAGACGGTAACGCCGTTTGCACCCAACATGGCGTGGATGAAAATCCAAATGGCGATGACGGCGACTGCGCCGGTTGCGGCCCGGCGACGCACCGCATAGACCTTTTCGAGAAACGGAGCGGCATAGGCCCGCGCTCTTTCAGCCCATGCCTCGGCGTGGTCCGCGCCCTGCAGCAGTCTCCTAATCCGATGTTCGGGAGAAGGAACGATGCGGATTTTCGGGATGTTTATTCGAATATCCATTGCTTGGCGGCCGCGCTTAGCTTTTGCAACTCCTGCGCACTCGGCGATTCTGAATAAGCTCGGACGACTGGCTCAGTGCCTGAAACCCGGTAGCAGACCCATGAGCCATCAGCCAGCACCAGCTTTAATCCATCCTTGCGCACAACTTCGCTGACCCGCTGGCCACAGAAGTCCTTCGGATCAAGCCGTAACTTCTCAGTAAACTTGGCTTTGACCTCGGGGGTCAAGCGGAAGTTCTCGCGCATGGGGTAGAAGGAACCAACTTTGGCAAATAATTCTTTCAATTGCTGCCCAAGTGATTTATTACGCTGCGCCACCATTTCGCAGCAGAGCAGGCCCGCGAGAATGCCGTCCTTCTCGGGAACGTGATGGCGGATGGACAGGCCGGCGCTTTCTTCGCCGCCAATGGCAATCTTATCCTGCTTGATAAGTTCGCCGATGAACTTGAAGCCGACCGCGGTTTCGTGGAGCTCGACTTTGTGATATTTGGCAAGAGCGTTGACCAGATTGGTGGTCGCCACCGACTTGCCGACGCCATTCTTCCATCCTCGAGTTTCGACCAAATAGTCGAACAGCAGCGCAATGATGTAATTCGGCTGAAAGAAGCTGCCATCTTCATCGACGATGCCGAATCGGTCGGCATCACCGTCAGTGGCGATTCCGATGTGGGCTTTTTGTTCGCGCATCTTTTCGCGAAGAGCTTCGAGCAGGTGGTCGTCGGGCTCGGGAGCATGATTGCCGAATAGAACGTCGCGATAGTCATGAACCGTGGTGACGTTCACGCCGGCTTCGCGCAGAAAAGTGTCCGAATAGCCGCGAGCTGCGCCCCAGAGAGGATCGAAGGCCACTCGCAATCCTGCTTTCTGGATGGCTTTGACGTTGATAGCTTCGCGCAGACGAGCGAGATACGGGGGCTTGGGATCAAGACCCTTCGGCGAAGCTTTAGATTTTGAATCCGGGAATGACTGCTCGCCGGAAGCAATTTCTTTTTCGATGTGCTGCGTGACTTCCGGCAGGGCCGGCGCGCCGTCGGGGGTAGAAAATTTGATCCCGTTATATTCCGGCGGATTGTGCGAGGCGGTAAAGTTGATGGCTCCATCGGCTTTTTCGTGCATGACTGCAAACGAAATTGCCGGCGTAGGAGCGGGTTCGGCGATCACCAGTGGCGTGATTCCGTAGCTGCTTAGGATTTCTGAGGCGATGGAGCAGAAAGTTTCGCCGAGAAAGCGAGGATCGCGGCCGACGATTACGCGAGCGCCGTTCGATTTTTGTGAGGTTACGTGGCGGGCGATTCCGTGCACTGCGCGGCGTACGTTTTCAAAAGTAAACTCTTCGGCCATCACCGCTCGCCATCCGGATGTGCCAAACTTGATTTGTGTAGTCATAGTATTTTGATTCTGTTAGATGGGAGGGCACGGCTTTCAGCCGTGCCGTACATAGATTTTTCTTCAAACGGCACGGCTGAAGCCGTGCCCTCCCGATCTTGCACAAGGTTCTGAGCCGCTCACAAGAAGGTGATTCTATATGACTGATAAAGTGCTCGTATTCACCACTGCCGGAAGCGATGCAGAGGCCCGGAACATTGCAAGGGAACTGGTTGAGCGGAGGCTGGCGGCTTGCGTCAATATCGTTCCGCGAATTCAATCCGTGTACCGATGGGAAGGCAAAGTCGAAAGCGCAGAGGAGTTTCTGCTCATGATCAAAACGACGGACGCACGCAGCGCCGATATAAAGGCGGCACTTCGAGAGCTGCACTCATACGACTTGCCGGAATGTGTCGTGATTTCGATGCAAGATGGCAGCGCAGAATATCTGAAATGGATTGAAGAATCGGTCGGCTAAACCGTGCGGCTTGCGGGCTCGATCATCATAACCAAAAACGGCGGCAGCAAATCTCGCCGCCGCCGTCTTTCCTCCCCCAAGTCGAGCATTACTTTCTGAAATCGTGACGCACATCGCGGCGATCGTGGCGGATGTCGCGACGATCAGCGCGCAGGTCGTGGCGATCTTTGTGCAGATCGCGCTTGTCTTTGCGAATATCACGCCGATCGCGGCGTGCCTCTTTATAGTTTCCATTGCGAAGGTCCCTGCGCACATCGCGGCGGTCAGCGCGCAAATCGCGGCGATCGGCCCTGATGTCACGCCGGTCATTTACCCGGTCAATCCTGTCGTGGCGCAGATCGCGGCGGTCATTACGAACATCCTGACCCAATGCAAAACACGAGCCCAATACTGCAAAGCACAGCATAGAAACGATGCGTCGTCGCATATAGCCTCCTTGTGGCTGGGCCTATTCAGGCCTTGAGGTACAAACACCGGAGCAGATAAGAAGTTGCTGGGTGACGCTAATCCCGTAAACGCTGCTGATGGCTTAGTCGCATCGTAAGGTCCCTCTTCCGCCCGCTTTTAGCGGGCGGAAGAGGGATGACATCACAAACAGCGTTGAGCTAGATGGAAGAAACTTTGGCTGCAAAGAAGTTCGTATCTTCACTGGCGCGACGCGGTAATACGACAGTGACTGTGGCCACTACCGCGAAATTCAGGCATAACCCTACAAACCCGGCATTCCATCCCATCCACGGATCGCGCCGGGTCAGCATCAGAAATGTGACCGCAGAAATACCCGCAATGATGCCTGAGAAAACAGCAGGCCCGTTCACACGCTTTGAGAAAAGCCCCAGCACCACGCCGGGAAAGAATTGGGTCACGCCTGCATATCCGAGCAGAAGAAGAGAAACAATGGTGACCGAACTGTAAACCGCGAAAATCAACGCAATGGCCGTGATTACCAAGACCGTGATCCGGGCGAGGGTCGCGACTTGTTGATCGCTCATGGTAGGCGCGAAAATAGGGCGCCAGAGGTTCTTCGCAAAGAGCGTTGCCGCTGTCAGCATTTGGATTGCCGCGGGGACCATGGCGGTAAGCGCCCCCGCGCCTCCGATCAGACCCAGCAACCAGGCTGGAAAACTTTTACGGACAATGGTCAGCAGAGATAGATCACCGTTGCTTAAGTTGGGCAGCACCAGCATCGCGCTGAGTCCCACAAAAAGCATCAATGGCATCGTGATTCCGTAGAGCGGCATCACCACGGCATTGCGACGAAGGGTGTCGCTGCTTTTTGCGGTAAAGCTCGACCCGAATCCTTGCGGCCACATGTAAAAGCCGAACGAGGTCAGCAGCACTGTCGAGATAAACCAGGTTTGGCCGAGATTCTTGGTGGCCCCAGGCAATACCAGATGAGCGGGCCGGGCATGAATGACGGCGGCAAACATTTTGCCGATGCCGCCGAAATACATGTAGGGCACCGCAATGCCGATGAATACCGCGGCGAAGAGCAACAAGAAATCCTTAATGACGCTGACCCAGGCAATGCCGCGCACTCCGCTGGTGAACACGAACGCGGCAACGATGGCGAAGGCGAATATCATCGCCGGGGTGCGATGGATTCCTCCGAAGCTGGAAACTTCGACGATGATACCCAGTCCAACCAACTGAAGTTGCAGATACGGAATGATGAAGACAACACCGACAAGTGCAACAAAGGCGGAAAGCGCTTTGCTGCCATACCGGATTTGGAAAAAATCCGCTTGCGTTTGCAGTCGATATTTTCGTCCCACTTCCCAAATCGGCGGAAGAATGAAGAAAGAGATTACGTACGCGAGCGGCATGTACGCGAGAATGTAAAGTGCCGGCCCACCTCTTGAATAAGCCCAGCCACTCGCCCCGAGAAAAGTAAAGGTCGTGTAGACTTCGCCCGCCATGAGGAGCCAGACCAACACCAATCCGAAGCCTCGGCCGCCGACGGTCCATTGCTCCAGGTCCATCTTGTGACGAGCGCCCGCATAGAAACCCACGACTGAAGCGATCAAAATAATGCCAGCGATCATCGACAACGCGATCAGGCTGGGAGTCAATGGATTTCCTTCTTAGCTGGAGAGATATTTCCGGAGTGCACTTCCATCCGATATGCGGCACACAGGCAGAGCGGTGTGAGGAGCATCCACAAAATCAGCCAGAAGAAATTAAATGGAAGCCCGAGGATGATGGGATGAATCCGGTCCCAGAGCGACACGGAAAAACAGACGGCCACGAAAGGGACTAACCCGAAGAAGATCGCGCCGAGTGTTGGACGCTTCATGCCACTTCCCTTCTCAAGCAAAAATGGGGCCGGAATAGCAGGCGGGATTGTAGCAGGCGGTTGAGAGTAAACCAGCTTTAGCTGCTAGCTTTTAATTTTTAACTCTGATGTCAGTCGTCAGTCGCCTCGAGATTCGAGCTAACTGCTAACAGCTAAGAGTTAAAAGCCGCCTTACGCGAGGGCCTGATCTAAATCGGCAATGATGTCTTCTACGTTCTCGATTCCGACGGAGATGCGCACCATGCCGTCGGTGATGCCGATGGCAGCTCTTCCCTTTTCGCCAAGGCCGGCGTGAGTCATAGTCGCGGGATGGGAGATCAAAGTTTCGACTCCACCTAAAGACTCGCCCAGAGAGCACACGCGCACCCGCTTTAGCATTCTCGCGGCATTGGCTAGAGATCCGGTTTCGAAAGTGATCATGGAACCAAAGCCTGACATCTGGCGCTTCGCCAACTCGTGCTGCGGATGATCTTTGAGCCCAGGATAGAAAACTTTTTTGACTTTCTTATGCGCAGCGAGGAAATCGGCGACTTGCCGGCCATTCGCATCGTGCTGCAACATGCGGACCGCGAGAGTCTTGGTGCCGCGAAGAATTAGCCAGCACTCAAACGGAGAGAGAATCGCGCCCGCTGCCTTTTGCACGAAGGCTAACTGATCGGCCTGGTCCTGGCGCGTGCAGACCACAACTCCGCCAAGTCCATCGCTGTGGCCATTCAGAAATTTCGTCGTCGAGTGCACCACCATGTCCGCGCCCAGCGCGAGGGGCTGCTGGAAGTATGGAGACATGAAAGTATTGTCTACAACCAGCTCAATTTTCTTTGGGCGGCAGATACGCGAGACGGCCTCCAAATCAGTCAGCGCCATCAGGGGATTGGTGGGAGTTTCCACGTAGACCATGCGCGTGTTTTTCCGCAGCGCGCGCTCGACGTTCTTGGGATCGGAAGTGTCGACGTAGGTGAATTCAAAGCCGTAGCCGGTCAGGATTTGGTTGAACAGTCGGGGAACGCCGCCGTAAAGATTGTGTCCGCAGACCAAGTGGTCGCCAGATTTGAACATGGTGCAGAGAGCATTGATCGCAGCCATGCCGCTGCCGAAAACACGCGAGGCGATTCCGCCTTCGAGCGAAGCTAGATTCGTTTCCAGACGATCGCGCGTAGGATTGGCGGCACGCGCATAGTCGTAGCGGATATCTTTTCCCAATTCTTTCTGAACATAGGTGGACGTGGCGTAAATAGGAGCGGTTACGGCGCCGGTTAAGGGATCGGGCTCCTGGCCGTCGTGAATGCCGCGGGTGGAGAAGCCGGGTCGCTGGTCGTCGGTCGTTGGTCGTTCGCCAGACTGTCGTGCGTCGTGGGTCGTGGGTCGTGAGGTGGTTCGTTTCATGGTTACAATAATTGTGCTATCCCTAAAGGGACTCATATTCGATTGCGCAGCTACCCAGGGCTTCGACCTGCGCTAATTACATTCCGCCGTCTTCGAGGGCTGTCGCTGAACAAGATTTAGACAGCTATAAGTTTCCGAATATCTGGCGAATTTCAAAAATGCCTTCACTGGCCAGTCTCAAATCGATAAAACATGAACACTCCCTGAGGTTTGCTGATCTCCGGCCGCAGTGGATTGAACAATACCGGAATCGATTTGCCTTCCTCGAACTCGCTCCACTTCCCTAGCCGTGACTTCCCCTCGTAATTCCGGCTATCAGGTGCAATATAGGAATAACGTACCTCAATGCCGAGCTTTGTGCGGCGGCGTGAAATCACTTGCCCGATTGTGCACAAGTGATTGTTTGCAAGTTCGGACTCCGTACGAAAAACCGACCAAAATAGAGCCGATAATCCGATCCACCAGAGAGCGAACCAAATTCTTGCCAACAGGTAGCTCGCAGTAACGCAACCCAAACCAAGCGCAACGCTGACCGACACTGACACAGCAAAGACGACATGACGAACTTTCGGCGTCAGACTCTGAACATTGGTGGTATCCGTCATCACGTTGCCACCCACAAAGTCGGTCGAGCGTTGTTCGCGAACGACGCACGACGTCTTTAAATTCCGCCTTCAAAAATTTTCTTCGATAAATATCTTTCGGCGGAATCGGGAATCATGGTCACCACGCGCTTCCCTGCTCCGAGCCTTTTCGCGATCTGCATGGCGGCAAACACGCTGGCGCCGCCGCTTGAACCGGAGAGTACGCCTTCTTTCGCCGCCAGTGCACTCACCGTATCAAATGCGTCTTTGTCACTGACCATCAGAATCTCGTCGCAAACTGGGCGATCAAAATTTTTGGGAATAAAACTGGCGCCGATGCCTTCCACTTTATGCTTGCCCGGAGGTCCACCACCCAGGATCGATCCTTCAGTTTCGACCGCAAACGCGAGCACACGCGGCAGTTTTTTCTTCATATATCGCGCAACGCCGGTGAAAGTGCCCCCTGTGCCCGAACCGATTACGATCGCATCAATGTTGCCTTCCATCTGCTCGAAAATTTCTTCCGCGGTGGTCTGGAAGTGATATTCGGGGTTCGAAGGATTATCGAATTGAAGAGCCATGAATGAGCCTGGAGTCTTAGCTGCGAACTCTTGCGCCTGCTTGATCGCTCCCAGCATGCCTTGATCATCAGGAGTGCGTGTGACTGACGCTCCCAAGGCCGTCATGATTTTCACTTTCTCTTCAGAAAAACGCTCAGGCACAAACAGCGCGATTTTATAGCCGCGATTGACTCCAATCAGCGCCAAACCAATTCCGGTATTACCAGCAGTCGCTTCAACGATCGTTCCTCCGGGTTTGAGTCTGCCCTCTTTTTCAGCGCGCCGAATAATGCCAATCGCGGCGCGGTCCTTCACGCTGCCGCCAGGATTCAGGTATTCAAGTTTCGCGAATACATCGGCTGAACCACGAGGCACAAGACGTTTGAGGCCAAGCATTGGCGTCTGGCCGACCAGATCGGTTATATCGTCGGCGACACGCAGGCGGGTGTTGGAAAGAATAGGCACCCTACAGGGTACGGAAGCAGACTGCGAAGCGTCAAACAGGACAATTGAATCATTGAATCCCGGGGGATTGAATCATTCAAAGCCAAAAGCTCCGATAGGGTACCAATGATTCAATGATTCAATGATTCAATAGCTGCCACCGTTGCCTTGCTGCTCCTGCCCGGGATAGTACCCAGTGCGCGTCCGAACAGTTAATTTCTTATAAGGCTTGGCGCGTGCCTCGACGTGGATCGTGCGATAACCGGCCACGGTTTTCGGGGTGGAAGGAGCGTACGTAATGGTGTACTGATTGCGAATGTCGTGGGCGACCTCGCGGCTGATCTCATCCACTTGGTCCAATGTGGGCGGAAAGAAAGAAATCCCTCCGGTGCGTTCTGCGAGCACTTCCAGGTCACGCTTCGCCTTGTGGGACTTCTCTTCGCCGAGCAGGCCGATGGCATAAATGACCGGGCCGTTTTCCTGCTGCAGCTTATGCACGGTTTCCTCCATGCCCTCCTGGCTGGCGTCGTCCACGCCGTCCGTCACCACAAAGAGAGCTTTCCTTTGCAGACGAGAATGCGTCAGGTAATCGGCAGAGGCTACAATGGCGTCCCGCAATGCCGTGCCGCCGCGCGCTTCCACATGTTCGAGTGCAGCTTGGAGCTTTTTGATATCACCGGTGAATTCCTGGTCGAGGTAGTACTCGTCGTTGAAATTCACAACAAAAACTTGGTCGTCGGGATTGCTGGCCCGCACCAGATTCAGCGCCGCTTTGTTCACGGCATCACGTTTTTCGCGCATGGAACCAGAATTGTCGATCACGATGCCGATCGCGACCGGGAAATCTTCCTGGTGGAAATGCGTGATCTTCTGAGGCTTATCGTTTTCGAAGACGGTGAAGTCAGCCTTGTCCAGATTGTTGACCAGATGGTTGCGCTCATCGACAACGGTCGCGTGCAGGGTCACTTCGCGAGCTTCCGCCCGGAATACGAACCCACCGTTCTCCGTGCCCACAGGAGCTTGACCTTGATCTCCCGGACCCGGTGGTGGGTCGCCATTGGGCCCATGCTCCTGTGGCGGATTGCCCTGGCTCGGGGGGGGCGCAGCCTGATTATTTTGAGTCTGCGGAGGGGTCGAGGCCCCGTTATTCGCCGGGGTTGATGAGGGCGCGCTTTGGGGCGCAGGCGTAGACTGCGCTGCCGCCATTCCAAGCAGCAATAATCCCGCAGCTACTCTGCCAATGACAGACTTATTGCGAAGAAGCGTAATACCCAGTTCTGGCATATACATGGAGGGGCGGCAGTCCTTTAGGGGGCAGAAGTTTAACTTTTATCTTATGCCATTTGCCGTCGTGCCCTGGGTTCTTTGGACGGTATCCGAGCACATATTGGTTGCGTAGCTCGATTCCGATTTTTGTAGCCACGTCGGCCAGGTCGTTGGGATTATCGATAGTAAACGACCGGCCGCCGCTCAGGTCGGAGACATCACTTAGCAGCGCGGGGCCCAAACGCTCTTCTTCTGTCTGAAAATAATGATCATAGATGCCGATCGAGTAGATCATGACATCGGCTTCCTTGACCAGGTTCTTAATCTCGCCTTCGGTGTAGCGGCTGTGATTGTCGCCGCCATCGGAAATAATCAGGAGTGCCTTCTTAGGGTACTTGGCTTGGCGCATTTTACTGACGCCAAGATATATAGCGTCCAGCAAGGCGGTCCTACCCTTGGGGACAGTGAAGACCAGTTTGCCCTGCAGATCGTCTACTGATTGAGTGAAGTCTGAAACTTCTTCCGGCTTGTCATTGAAGGTAATCAGGAAGAACTCGTCCTGCGGATTGGCGGTTTTGAAGAATTCGATCACCGCCTCGCGGGCACGTTCGATCTTGGAACTCATGCTGCCGCTCATGTCGAAGATCACACCTAGCGATACCGGGGCGTCTTCAGCCGAAAAATTTCTGACCTCCTGAGGCTCTTTGCCTTCGAATACCTGGAAATTCTCTTTATCGAGGCCAGTCACCAGCCGGTTCATGGGGTCGGTTACGGTCACCGGAACCAAAACCAGGTCTACCTTGGATTTGACGACCGGAATACGGCTTCTCAGGCTCTCGGCGACGATTGCAGCAGCCGGGTCGGGTTTTGTCAGTGGTTGGATCCTGGGGGTGATGTGGATGCTGTCAACGTCTCCTTCTTGCGCAAGTGAAACTGTTCCCGCGAACAGGAGAGATAGAAAGCTGAGAAGGGTCGCCAGCGACAGCAGACAGTTTCGTGCTGAAACCCGCAATTCACTTGGGGAAACTGCCGTACGATTTAAAACCCAGGGTCGAGAGGACCCGCGCCCGTTTTGGCGCGCCATATAAGCCCCGTAATCACGCAGGATGTTAGCACATGTTTCAGACGCCGGTGTTAAATCTTTGTCATCTCCGCGCGCTACTCTATTTGGATTCCCTGGCTGGGAAAAGGTTGGTCGCTGGCCGGCGGGTCGCAGGAAATCTAAAAGGATATCGAACGAAATTTCCGGCTGGGACCTAACACAAAAAGCTGGCTTGGTACAATTCGTTCGCTTCTTCCTTATGGCCCACATAGAACCCTTTCGCGCGTTTCGCTACGATGCAACCAAGGTCGCCCTGGCTGAAGTCGCTACCCAACCGTATGACAAGATCACTCCCGCGATGCAAGACCGCTACTACGGCGCGAGCCCTTATAACCTGGTCAGAATCATTCTGGGCAAAAGTGACGCTGAAGATGGCCCTGAGAACAATCCTTATACCCGAGCCGCAAAATGCTTCCGTGACTGGCGGCAACAAGGAATCCTCCGCCAAGACCCGGAACCATCCATCTATCGCTACGTTCAGCGATTTTCAACCCCCCGCGCAGCTTCCAGTGATGGCCTGCAATTTGAACGCCAAGGTTTCATCGCCCTCGGCAAAATCGAGGATTACGCGACCGGAGTTGTATTTCGGCATGAGCAAACCCTGGCCAAGCCCAAAGCTGATCGTCTTGACCTGCTTCGGGCCACCAGAGCCCATTTTGGCCAGATATTCATGCTCTACGACGACCCAGGGGCCGAAGTCGAACAAGCGCTCGCGACGGCTGATCCGCCAACCATGGAGATGACGGATGAATACGGAGTTTCGCACCGGGTTTGGAAGGTTTCCGATCCGCGGGCCATTGACGCAGTGCGCAATAAAATGCGCGATAAGAAGCTGATAATTGCAGATGGGCACCACCGGTATGAAACCGCACTGACTTATCGGGACCAACGGCGGGCGGGAGAAAAGGCAGGACCGGGCCCGGCCCCGTATGAATTCGTGATGATGACGTTTGTGAACATGGCAAGCCCGGGGTTGCTGATTTTGCCCACT
>Ga0134125_10001295_pt1 | contig 30884 bp, 32 predicted proteins | sample KB31751_FD_96464 | JGI IMG/M metagenome (GOLD analysis project Ga0134125, IMG submission 96464) | Terrestrial soil microbial communities with excess Nitrogen fertilizer from Kellogg Biological Station, Michigan, USA - KB3-175-1 | ecosystem: Environmental > Terrestrial > Soil > Unclassified ... | reverse complement strand
GCTTGCGCGCAGTCGGATTGGCCGTCGCAGGTCGTCTTGGCGTCACAGTGCGACGAGCAGCCCGCGCCGCAATCGACGGTGCAGCTGTTCAGGTGCTGGCAGTCGAAGGTCGCGTCCGACGGCAACGAGCTCGCGCCGCCGTCGCCGGCGCCGTCGCCGCCGAGCGATCAGGTGCCGCCGGCAGCGCAGGTGCAGGTGCAGGTGCTGTCGGTGCAGCTGCAGGCGCCGTTGCAGTGCGCACCTCGCATACGACCGACCGGGAGTCGCGGATACACGCGATCTTTTCTGCGCGGACTGATAAAATGGCTGCGGGATGTATCCTGGCCGCGCCCTCGGTCGTACCACCGTCGAGACCGATGGAGCCGATGCGACGGAAGCGCGCGCGGTCGAGCGACGCGCCATCGAGACCGTGCTCGCGGGCGAGCGCGCTGCCTTCCGCGTGCTCGTCGAGCGCCACGCGCGCGGCGTGCAGGCGATGATGCAGCGTTTCGTGCACAACGGCGCCGACGCCGAGGATCTGGCGCAGCAGGCGTTCGTCGCCGCGTTCGACGCGCTCGGCAGCTTCGACGTCGAGCAGCGCTTCTCGACCTGGCTCTATCGCATCGCGATCAACCTGGCCAAGGATCACCTGAAGTCGAAGAAGCGCACCGAGCGCGGCCTGCCCGACGAGGAGGTGCGCGACGCCGCCTTCGCCGGCCGCATCGCCGCGCCCGACGAGCCGGTCGAGGCGCGCCAGCGGCAGGCGCTGCTCGAGCGCGCGCTGGCAACGCTGTCGGTCGAGGATCGCGAGATCCTCGTGCTCAAGGATCTCGAGGAGCTTCCGTTCGACGAGATCAAGGCGATTACGGGCCGGCCGGTGACGGCGCTGAAGATTCGCGCGGTGCGCGCGCGGGCGCGGCTGCGCCGGGCGCTGGAGAAGCTCGCACCGGCAGGCGCGCTGTGAGCGGGCCCGATCCGCGCGACAAGGATTTCGTCGACGCGGTCATGCGTCAGATCGCCACGCGTCCGCTGCCGCGACCGAGCTGGTGGCGGCGCATGTTCGCCGCGCGCGAGGTGACGCTGCGCTTCCGCCCGGCCTCGTGGGCGCTGGCGGCGGTCACGATCTTCCTCCTCGGCGCGCTGGTGGCGCGCTCGCGCCATCCCGCGCCGACGGTGACGGTCGCGACCACGCACCACGGGGCGGGCGACGACGTTCCGACGCTCGTGCGCTTCTCGCTCCACGCGCCGGGCGCGCGGGCGGTGGCGCTGGCGGGCGACTTCAACGGCTGGCGCCCCGACGTGACGCCGCTCCGTCGCGGCGGCGACGGCCAGTGGATCGTCGAAGTGCCGCTGACGCAGGGCAACTGGAGCTACTCCTTCGTCGTCGACGGCAAGTGGGTCGAAGATCCGCTCGCCGAGAGCTGGCGCGCCGATGGCTTCGGCGGCAAGAACGCGGTGGTGCGCGTCGGTGACGTGCCGGCGCTGGTGGGCGAAGCGCGCGACGGCTGATATGCTGCCGGCGTGCGCGCCTTGCCCGCTCTCGTCGCTGCCCTGAGCCTGGCCGGCGCCGCGCATGCGCAGACCCGGCTGTCGGTGTCACCAGGGCTGTCGCTCGCCGCGGGCTACGACGACAACCTGTTCCTCGACCCGACGCTGACCGGCGCGGCGCCGCCGCGCGCCGACGCGGTCATCGACGTGCGCCCGTCGCTGGCGGCGGCGATCGTGGGGCACGGCCACGCGCTCACGCTGCAGGCCGACTACCTCGAGCGCATCACGCCGTCCAACGGCGACCTCCGCGATCTGCTGCTGCACCTCGGCTGGTCGTCGCCGGCGTGGCATCGGCTGAGCGTCGCCGTCGGCGCGCTCTACGAGCACTACGAGGCGACGGCGTTCCGCGACAACACCTTCGATCTCGGCGGCGGCGAGCTCGCGCTGCGGTTGGCGTTGTCGCGCGCGCACGTCGAGGTCGCCTATCGCGTGGACGCACGCGGCTACTCGGATCCGTCGCGCAACGGGCAGGTCGACCTCGATCAGTATGCGTCGGCGAGCGCGCGCGTGCGGCTGCACCCGACGCTCGAGCTCGACCTCGGCTATCGCTTCCTCGACGTCGCCTCCGACGAGCCGACCGCGGTGCTCGAGCGCCATCGCGGCGACGTCGGCCTGGCGTGGCAGCCGGCGGCCTGGCTCTCGGCGAGCCTCGGTTACGCCATCTGGCTGCAGACCCTGCCCAACGGCGCGCCGCCGGTTTCGCCGGTGAAGCCCGGCGGCCCGCGACGCGACGTCGCGCACGCGCTCGGCGCCGCGGTGAGCTTCCACGTGCGGCGCTGGCTCGATCTGTTCGCGCGCTACGACTTCATCCTCTCGACGTCGGATCAGCCCACGGGGCGGTATCAGCTCGATCAGATCGTCGCCGGCGCGGCCGTCGGATGGACCTTCGCGCGCGAGCACGCCCCACCGCCGCCGCCGCTCCTGCCGAGCGTGAACGGGCACGACGTCACCTTTCGCGCGCGGGCGCGGCCGGGCGCCGTCGTCGCGGTCGTCGGTGATTGGACCGACTGGCAGCCGCTGGTCCTCGCGTCCGTGGGCGGCGATGGCTACGAGGGCACCTATCCCCTGCCCCCGGGACGCCACGCGTGGGCGCTGCAGATCGACGGCGCGGTGGTGACGCCCCCCGAAGCCCGCGGATTCGTGGACGATGGCTTCGGCGGCCGAAATGCGATCGTAGATGTGCCGTAGCCTGCATCCGCGGCCGTTGCCGTTCGTACAATGGTGGTGATGGCGCGTTTGGCCATACTGGCGCTGCTGCTCGTGGGCAGCGTCGCCTCCGCGGAGCGCCCGGCGATCGACGAGGCGCGTCTCGGCCCGTCCGCCGCCGACGTGCGCGCGCTCGTGGACCGCACCGCCGCCAGCGGGCTGCCGGCCGAGCTCCTCGTCGACAAGGTGCGCGAGGGGCTGGCCAAGGGCGTCCCGCCGGCGCGGATCGCGCTCGTGGTGCATGGCCTCGCCGACAGCCTCGGGCGCGCGCGCAGCGAGGCGCTGACCGCGGCCGTCGCCTCGCCGTCGACGGCGCTCTTGAAGGCGATCGTCGAGGCGCACGGCGCCGGCGTCGGCACCGGTGAGGTCGCCGCGGTGCTGCGCGCCGGCGGCCGCGCGCGCGAGCGTGCCGTCCAGGTGCTCACCGATCTGGCGCAGCGCGGCTATCCCGTGGCCGTCGCGGCGCGCACCGTGTCGGCGATCGCCGGCCACGGCAAGAACGCGCTCGATCATCTGGTCGGCGAGGCCGAGCGGCTTCGTTCGCTCGACGCCGCCACCCCCGGCGACGCGCTCGATGCGCTGGCGCGCGCCGACGCCCAGGGCCTCGGGCTCGATCACGCCGAGCAGCTCTTGCATCGCAACGGCAACGGCGACGGCCCCGACAGCGACGCGCACGGACCGAATCGCGAGACCTCCGGCACGCGCGGCCCGCGCTCCGGCGGCGTGGCCGCGCCGGGGCACGGCAAGAACCAGTAGCGACGTAGTCCTTCTTCCCCCCACATCGTCTCCGAAAAAAACCGGATCGCGCCTGTATCGCGATCGATCGCGGGTCGTAGAAGGGGCATGCGCGCATTGCAAATCAGCCTAGCGGTCGGCCTCCTGGCTCTCGCCGGTTGCCACGACAACAAGAACAACGGCAACGGCATGGACATGAGCGCCGGCGCCGGCGACGACATGAGCGGCGGCGGCCCCAGCTGCAGCGCGGGCGGCGTGAACTGCTCGACGGACGCCGAGTGCTGCTCGAACAGCTGCGATGCGACCACGCACCTGTGCACGCAGCCGATGTGCAAGACGTCGGGCGCCGCGTGCGCGACCGCCATCGACTGCTGCAACTTCGACTGCGTCAACGGCACGTGCGGCACCGACCAGTGCATCTCCGACGGGCAGGCGTGCACCGCCGGCAGCACGCCGTGCTGCAGCGGCCCCAACGCCTGCACCAACGGCACCTGCGCGCAGCTCGGCAACGGCTGCCACACCGCGGGCAACGCCTGCACCAGCAACGGCGACTGCTGCAGCGGCAGCTGCGACATGAACAGCAAGACCTGCGCGGCGCCGTCGACGATCTCGTTCTGCGGCCAGACCAACGACATCTGCTTCAAGGACGCCGACTGCTGCACCGGCATCTGCGGCGCTCCCGGCGCCACCGGCGCGGGCACCTGCCAGACGATCCCGAACTCGACCTGCACCGTCGACGGCCTGAAGTGCAACGGCTGCAGCACCTCGCCGGCCTGCTGCTCGAGCTACTGCGGCGCGTACGGCAGCAACGGCTCGACCGTCTGCCAGCCGGCGGGCGGCTGCCGCATCCTCGGCGACCTCTGCCGTCAGAATTCGGACTGCTGCGGCGGCGACACCATGGCCTGCACCCTCGAAGGCTCGGGCGACGTCGTCTGCAACATCTTCGACACCAAGCGCGGCCTCGGCACCTGCGGCATGCCGAGCGGCACCAACTGCCCGAGCCCGGCGGTGTGCACCAACCCGAGCGATCCCGGCTGCAGCAACAGCGCCTGCATCCCCGAGGGCGATGTCTGCCACTGCACGCAGTACGATCCGACCACGGGCATCTGCGTGACCAACGGCGGCACGCCGCTGCCGAGCGGCTGCTCGGTCAACTCGATCAACTCCGACTGCTGCGGCGCCACCGGCGCGAGCAAGATGGCCTGCCGCCTCGACAAGGTCGGCGTCCCGCGCTGCTTCACCGTCACCACCTGCGTGCAGTCGGGCGGCAGCTGCGCGACCTCGGCCGACTGCTGCAACGGCAACGTCTGTCTGCCCGACGGCAACGGCCACTTCACCTGCGGCACGACCACCTGCGTGCCGACGGGCGGCAAGTGCAGCGCGACCTCCGACTGCTGCCCGGGCGAAGGCGACGTCTGCATCATCCCGCCCGGCCAGACCACGGGCGTCTGCGGCAACCCGACGCCGCCGCCGGCCGACGGCGGCACGGCGCCGCAGTGCTCGCACGCCGGTCAGAACTGCTCGCCGACGCAGGCGTGCTGCGCGGGCGAGGGCAGCTGCGAGGACGCCAGCGGCGCGGCCTGCACGAGCGCGACCGGCTGCACCTGCGTCTTCCAGCCCATCCCGTAGGCGCGCCGGTATTTACATCGCCCCCCGCTGAGCCGATAACTCCGGTCATGAAAACCGTGACCGGAAGCTCCCTCCTGCCCTGCACGCCCGAGACGTTCTGGAAGGTCTTTCTCGACGAGAAATTCACGCGCGAGCTCTTCCTCGAGGTGCTCGGCTATCGCGAGCTGACCGTGCTCGAGCTGACCGCCACGTCGCGCAAGCTCCACGTCGTCCCCAAGATCAACCTGCCGGGGCCGCTGCAGAAGCTCGTCGGCGACAGCTTCGCCTACGAGGAGCACGGCACGCTCGACCGCGCGAAGAACGAGTGGACCTGGCGCATGGTGCCGAAGAAGGAGCTGGTGCTCACGCGCGGCCGCGTGCGCCTCGAGGCCGCCGGCGACGCGCAGTGCCGGCGCAACGACGAGGTCACCATCGAGGGCAAGATCTTCGGCCTCGGCGGCGTGATCGAGTCGACCGCGGAGAAGGAGACCCGCGCATCGTGGGACAAAGAGCGCGCCCTCCTCGAGCGCTGGCTGGCGCAACCGCGCACCGCTTGATCGGCCGCCGCCACTAAGGGCATAATGCCAGTAGTGGCAAAACGACCTTACGCGGCCACGCGCGACGGCGCCGACGGGGATCCGGGCGGGACCCCGCGTGGCATGGAACCCTTCGTCCTGCTCGCGCTCGCCGACGGCCCGGTCCACGGGTACGAGCTGGCGCAGACGATCGCGTCGGCCGGCTTCCGCCGCGCCGCCGACGATCCCTCGCTCCTCTACAAGCTCTTGCGCGCGCTCGAGGCCGAAGGCTTCGCGACCTCGTCGTGGGCCGACGGCGAAGGCGGCCCGCCGCGGCGCTTGTACACGCTCACGCCCGCCGGCGAAGACTACCTGCACGCGCGCGCCGCCGACCTGAGACGGCAGGCGCAGCGGATCGCGACGTTCGCCGCGCGCTACCAGGCGTGGAGCCGGCGCGCCACGCGTCGCTCGCGCAAGCCCACCGCCGGCAAAACGCTCCAAGGAGGCTCGTGATGCTCGGTCGCGTCGCCGCACTGGCCGTGCTGCTCTACCCTCTGGTCGCCGGCGCCACCGGCAAGGTCGAGCAGATCCGCGCGCGCGGCAAGCTCATCGTCAGCGTCAAGAACGACGCCAAGCGGTCGCACAAGGACCCGGCGCATTTCCAGAAGCGCGGCTTCGAGGTCGAGCTCGCGCACCTGTTGGCGCGCCACATCCTCGGCGACGAATCGCGCGTCGAGCTGAAGATCCTGGCGCGCCCCTTCCGGCTGCCCTTCCTCATCAACGGCTCGGTCGACCTCGTCATCTCGATGATCCCGATTACCGCGGAGAACACGAGCAAGGTCGACTTCTCGCATCCCTACTTCTCGTCGGGGATGTCGCTGCTCGTGCCGGCGAACGCGCCGTCGCTGACGCTGGCCGATCTGGCCGGCAAGACCGTCGCCTTCCGCAAGCAGTCGTACAACGACTACGGCGGCGAGCTCGAGCGCTTCGCCGCAGAGCACGGCGTCAAGGTCACCATCCGCTACTACCCGAGCTTCGACGCGGCCGTCAAAGCCGTCGCCAGCGGCGAGGCGGTCGCGATGGGCGGCAACTTCATCGACCTCGACGCCTATCGAAACGAGCACGCGGGCTTCGTCGTCAACGACAAGCTCCTCGAGGAGCGGCGCGTCGGCGTCGCGGTGCGCAAGGGCGACGACGATCTGTTGAAGCTGGTGAACGAGACGATCGACGACCTCAAGCGCACCGGCGAGCTCAAGCGGCTCACCGACAAGTGGCACCTGCCCTATCTGCTGCCGGCCACCGGCTGAGGCTGCGCGCGAGCCCGGAAGCTGCGCTAGCCCGGCACCGAGCCGGCGCCGTATCCGAACTTGAGCAGGATGCGCGCGACCCAGCGCAGCCCGTTGGCTTCGTTGGGCCGGAAGTCGAAGGCGTCGGCCACTCGGTCGATCACGTTGAACATGGTGGCGACGTAGACCGCCTCTTCGGTCGCCGCGTCGGTCACGCCGGCGGCGTGCAGCGCGCGCACGTCGTCGGCGCCGACCGCGGTCGGCTCCAGCGTCAGCTTGCGCAAAAAGCGCAACGTCGCGCGCAGGCGCTCGTCGATGGGCGCCGTCTCGGGATCGGCGAGCACGGAGCGCACCAGCGCTTCGTCCTTGTACCAGGCCACCGCGACCGCGGTGTGATCGCCCGTTCAATAACGACAGCGATTTTGATCGGACACGTACGCGGCGAAGAGCTCGGTCTCGCCGCGCGACCAGTGCTTGGCCCGCTCCATCGCCTCGACGAAGCCGGCCGACAGCCAGCGGCCGAACAGGTTGCGCCGGTACGACATCGTCGCGATCGGCCCCGGCACGTGGCCGACCAGGGCGCGGATGATCCCGAGCTGCAGCTTCTGCAGCGGGCGATGTCCGTGGTGCAAGAGCTGGAGGCGCATCAGCCGCCGGCTCCCGATTTGGCCGGCTTCGACGCCGCCGCTGCGATCGCGCGCGCGGCGACCTGATAGCGCGCCAGCCCGGCGCCGGTCGCGGCGGCGATCGTCACCTCGAAGATGGCCTCCTCGTCGAAGCCGGCGGCGCGCAACGCGGCGACGTCGTCGTCGGTGATCTTCCAGGCGTGCCGCGCGACCTTGTCGACCCACGACGCCAGCGCCGCGGGCAGCGTCTCGCGCGCGGGGAGCGCCCCGCCGCCGATCGCCGCTGCTTGCGCCGCCGCCGCCCGGCGCAGCTCGGGACGCGATCCGCCGTCGCCGAAGAGCGTATCGAGGACCTTCGTCAGCCGCGCGCGCATGCCGGCATCTTAGCACCGACCGCCTGCGCGCTTGCGTCCGGGTCCCACCGGGACACAGAATATGCCGCAGCGAATGGAGCGAGCCATCATCATCGGCGCCGGCATCACCGGCATGGCCATCAGCGCCCAGCTCAGCCAGGCCAAGATCCACCACGTCGTCGTCGGCACGCCGCCGCCGAACCAGGCGCCCAAGCTCGGCGAGTCGATGGAGATGCTCTCGAGCGTCATCCTCGACGAGATGTTCCCCGATCTGCACGAGCACTTCGTCGCCAAGCGCGGGATCTTCTTCTACACGCACAAGGCGGTGATGGGCGCGAACCTCAACCTCGCCCGCACCCTGCATCCGCGCGTCGACATCGTCTCCATCGGCGGCGTATCGGCGTTCCTGCTCGGGCTCGTCGGCTACCGCCGCCCGCGGCTGGGCGCCATCCACGTCGACCGCATCGGCTTCGACGCGGCGCTCGAGCGCAAGATGCGCGCGAGCGCGTACTGCACCGTCGTCGAGGCGCAGGTCGCCGACGTGATCTACGACGCCGCCGCCGACCGCATCACGCGCCTCCGGCTCGACGACGGCCGCGAGCTCGAGGCGCGCTACGTCTTCGACGCCAGCAACCAGGCGCGCGTGGTCCCCAAGGCGCTCGGGCTCGAGTGCCGCCCGCTGTCGGACGGCACCCAGCGCGTCACCTTCGCGCATTATCGCGCGACCGGCGAGAGCCGCACGCCGGCCACGATCGCGGCGCACAAGAACTGGGCCCTCTCGAGCAACGTGGTGCGCCTGTTCGACCCGGTCGACGGCGTCCACGGCGTCGGCTGGTGCATCCCGATCGGCGACTACGTCTCGATGGGCATCAGCCGCCCCGCCGACCGCGCGCTCCTGGACGAAGACGCGCTGGCGCTGCTCGAGCGCGCCATGGCCGAGCGCGGGATCCGCTATCGGCAGGTCTATCCCGACCTCGCCGGCACGCAGACGATCGAGACGCGCTTCTTCGTGCACGACCGCGTGTGCGGCAACAACTGGATCCTCGCCGGCCAGACCGGCTGTCAGGGTTGGTTCAGCACGCTCACCGGCGTCGAGTCTTCGCTCTTCTGCGCGTCGATCGCCGACAAGCTGATCGAGTCGCCCGAGCGCGCCTCGCGCGTCTACCGCCAGTACATCGACGCCGTCGTCGAGACGCACAAAGGCTTCACCACCTTCCACGCGTCGACCGTCGAGACGCCGCTCGCCGTCGTCGAGCGCCGCTACCACTACACGCTCGTCGCCGACCTCTATCGCCGGCTGACCTATCAGGCGCAGCTGTGCAACGGCCGGATCGCCGCGCTGCTCGCGCGCTTCGAGCGCGTGTTCCTGAAGATCTGGATCTGGCTCGGCAAGGTCGCGGCCAAGGATCGCTTCTGCCCGCTCGTCGTCGCCGAGCCGGCCGCGTTCGCCCAGCTCGTCGCCCATGCCCGCGAGCTCGGGCAGGCCGAGGTGGCGCCGGCGGACGAAGCGCGCGCGGATGCCGACGCGCCGCCGTCCGCTGCGCTGGCGAGCATCCGCGCCGCCATCGAGGCCAAGGCGGACCTCTTGGCCTCGGTGCGCCTCTCGCCGTCGCTGACCGTGCGCATCGACGGCTCGCCGATCGGCGGGCTTGCCGCCTGGCGCGCGCTGCTTCGTCGCGGCGAGCCGCGCGTCACGGGCGTGACGATGATCGCCGAGAAGGTCGAGGACCGCGGCGGCGGCGCGCTGCGCATCTACGCGCGCTTTCACGGTCGGGTCGACGGCGAGGATCGCTCGTCGCCGATGGCGGTGTTCGATGGCGCCGTCGACGGTGACGCGATCGTGGCGCTGTCCACCGCCCGCCATCACCTGACCTTCCTGCTCGGGAACAATGCGCGCTACCGCATCTTGTTCGGCTTGACCCGCGTCTCGTTGGCGCTCGGCGCGCGCGCGGGCTCCTGATCGCACGCTACCCGGTCGGGCCGATGGGGTCGGGGCGGGACCTCACGATCATGGACGATCGTCCATGCCAGTTGTGCGCGCTGGCCGGCCGATCAGTTGCCCAGAGCGCGCGCGTTCCTAAGATGCGAGGGCCGCGGGCGAGGTGATGGTGTGGAAGGCAGGGCCGATGCTGCCGTAGGCCGGACGCAATCCCTGCTGGTGTTGATTACAGCGGATGGCCAGGTCGAACGTGCCGAAGGCGCAGCGCTGCGCGACTTCGGCCTGCGCAAGGGCGATGTCGACGGCCGCTCGTTCGCCGCCGCCTGGGGAAAGTGGCCGCTCCTGTGCGGCGCGGTCGCGAACGCGCTCCACGGCAAGCTGTGCCACGAGTTCATCTCCGTCGCCGGGCAGCCCTTTCGCATCGAGTGCGCACCGCGCACCACGGCCGAGGGCGAACGTGGCGGCGCCCTGCTCTTCGCGCGGGCGGCCGATCGGTCCGAATCGAGGCTGAGCGAAAAGGGCCTCGAACGCCTCGTCCGCAACATCCCCTGCGCCGTGTGGACGACGGACCGCTCGCTCCGCATCACCGATGCGATGGGAGGTCCGCGCCACCTCGGCCCCGTCGAGCGCCAGCGCGTCATCGGCTCGACGGTGCAGGATTTCATCGCCAGCAGCGACCCGGCCGATCCGATGCTGCGCGCCTACGCCGAGGTCCTCGAAGGGAGCTCGCGCACGCTCCTGTACCGCCTCGACGGTGCCGTCTACCAGGTGCGGCTCGAGCCGATGCGCGATGACGATGGAACGATCGTCGGCTGCGCCGGCGCGAGCCTCGACATCAGCGCGTTGGTCGCATCCGAACAGGAACGCATGCGCAGCGAGACCCGCCTGGAGGCGGCGCAGGAGGTCGCGCACGTCGGCACCTGGGAATGGGACGTCGCCACGAACCAGGTGCGCTGGAGCAACGAGCTCCATCACATCTACGGCATCGACAAGGGCCAGTTCGACGGAACCTACGAGGCCTTCATCGACCGCGTGCTCCCGGACGACCGCGAGTACGCGCGCTCGGTGATCTTCGACGCCTACCGCAAGGCGCAACCTTTTCACTACGACCATCGCATCATGCGCCCGGACGGGAGCATCCGCATGCTGCACACCGCGGGCGACGTCCTCGTCGACGCGCACGGCAAGGTGCTGCGCATGGCCGGCGCCTGCTTCGACATGACGGAGCTGTGGAACACCACGCGCGCGCTCGAGCAGTCGGTGTCGCTCCTCGGCGCGACCTTGGAGTCGACGGCCGACGGCATCCTCGTCACCGATCGCGCGGGCAAGGTGATCGCGTACAACGAGCGTCTGCTCGAGCTCTGGGGCCTCACGCGCGAGAACATGAAAGGACGTTCGTTCCAGGCGCTCGTCGACCTCACCCACCCGCTGCTGGAGAACGGCGAGGCCTGCCTGCGCAGCGTGCGCGACATGGAGGCCCGGCCCGAGGCGCAGAGCTTCGACTCACTGCGGTTTCGCGACGGCCGCTTCTTCGAGCGCTACTCGCGCCCGCAACGGATCGACGACGAGATCGTCGGGCGCGTGTGGAGCTATCGCGACGTGACCGAACGCGAGCGGCTCCTGCGCGGCGCGATGTTCCTCGCCGACGCGAGCCGGCTGTTGGCCTCGCTCGACATCGAGCCGGCGCTCGAAGCCATGGCGCGCGTGGCGCTCTCCTATTTTGGCGACGCCATCGCGATCGATCTCATCGCCGACGGAAATCTCCGCCGGCTCCTGGTGCTGTCGTGCGACCGCGCGCGCACGATCTCCACCGAGCTGCCCCCCGCGGCCAGGGCGGGCCAGCCGGCGATCTACTCGGTCGGCACCACGTCACACATGACGATCCCGCTGCGATCGTGCGGGGAGCTGGTCGGCGCGCTCACCTTCGCCGCGCGCAACGAACAGTGCTTCGGCGACACCGACCTCGCCACCGCCACGGCGCTCGGCCGCCGCGTCGAGCTCGCGCTCGAGAACGCGCGGCTCTACGTCAACACGCGCGAAGCGCTCGCCGCGCGCGACGAGTTCCTCTCGGTGGCCGCGCACGAGATTCGCGGACCGCTGACGTCGCTGCGGCTGGCGGTCGAAGGGCTCACGCACGACCCGAGCGCGGCGACGTCGCCGCGCATGCTCGGCATCGTCGATCGCGAAGGCCGCCGCATCGCCGAGCTCGCCGACGAGCTGCTCGATGTGGCGCGGATCCGCGGCGGACATCTGCGGTTCGTGTTTGCGCCCGTCGATCTGGTGGAGGTCACCCACGGTGTGCTCGCCCGACTGACGCCGGAGCTGTCGCGATCGGGCTCCTCCATGTCCATCCATGCGCCGCCCAAGGTGATCGGCACCTGGGATCGCTCGCGCGTCGATCAGGTCGCGAGCAACCTCATCAGCAACGCCATCAAGTTCGGCCTCGGACGGCCGATCGAGATCGACATCGCCGTCGAGGGCGCGGCGGCCACGCTCTCGGTGCGCGATCACGGGATCGGCATCGCGCCCGACGCGCAACGCCGCATCTTCGCGCCGTTCGAGCGCGCCGTCTCCGCGCGACACTACGGTGGCCTCGGCCTCGGGCTCTACATCGTGCAGACGATCGTGGCCGGCCTGGGCGGCGCCGTGGAAGTGAAGAGCGAGCCGGGCGCGGGCTCGACCTTCGTGGTCCGGCTGCCCATCGCGAGGGCCTCATGAGCGAATCGCAATGGATCCTGATCGTCGACGACGACGAAGACATCCGCGACGTGATCAGCATGCTCCTGGCGCGCAGCGGCTATGACACCGAGGTGGCGGAGGATGGGATCGTCGCGCTGCACAAGATCCGCGCCCGCGGGCGCCCCGCGCTCGTGCTCCTCGACCTGCGCATGCCCAACATGAGCGGGTCCGAGTTCATCGATGCGATTCGGAAGGACGCGCTCTTGCGAACCGTCCCCATCGTGGTCCTCTCCGGCGATGCCGTCGCGATCCAGTCGGTCGAGGGGCTCGGCGTGCACGGCTACATCGGCAAGCCGTTCGACTATCCGGATCTGCTTCAGCTGGTCCATCGCTTCGTCGGATCGCGCGTGAACGGCAACACGCCGCGCCCGTGAGTCGTCCCGAGCCGATTCTTGTAACGCCGCGCTCGCGCCGCGACTCCATTGCGTCGGCGGAGGTGACGCATGACCACACGGTCGACCTGGATGGTCGCGGTGGCGACGACGACGCTCGTCGTCGGCTGCGGCGGTGAAAATGGCAACACGGGCCCCGACGCGGGCTGTCCGATCGTCATGAGCGACGACCTGGCGATGCCGTCGGCGACGGGATCGGATCCCTTCTTTCAAAACGCGCAGCAAATGCTCGCCGACGGCCGGCAGACGTTTCGCTACGAGACCTTCGGCGACGAAGCGTTCTGGGGCGACACCCTGCAGCTGCACAAGGCGATCGCCGGTCAGGCGCACGGCGGCGTCGGCGCCGGCCTGACGCCGAAAGCGGCGCTCGCCGCCGGGCTCAAGGTCGACATGGACCTCCTGCCCTCGTCGCTCGTCGATCAGATCAAGGCGGGCCAGGTCGATCTCGATGATCCGGCGACGACGCTGGCGCTGTTGCAGCTCAACGCGGTGGTCGGCGTCACCGGCAGGTTCGATGCGTCGAACAACCTCACCTCGATCGGCATCCAGTGCTCGTTCTGCCACTCGACGGTCGACGACGCCTTCGCCGCCGGCATCGGCCATCGCCTCGACGGCTGGCCCAACCGCGATCTGAACGTCGGCGCGATCGTCGCCATGGCGCCCAACCTCGCGCCCGTCGAAGCGTTGCTCGGCGTCGACGAGGCGACGCTGAAGACGGTGCTGATGTCGTGGGGCCCCGGCAAGTTCGACGCCGAAGTGTTCCTCGACGGCAAAGCCTTCCAACCCGACGGTGTCACCTCCGCCGCCACGCTCATCCCCGCGGCCTACGGCCTCGCCGGCGTCAACATGCACACGTACACCGGCTGGGGCTCGGTCACCTATTGGAACGCGTTCGTCGCCAACCTCGAGATGCACGGCAAGGGCACGTTCTACGATCCGCGCCTGAGCGCGGGCAATCCGGACGCGGGCACGGCGCAGTTCCCGATCGCCGCGGCCAACAACTTCGGCAACGTGCGCAGCGATCCCGATCTCATCACGCCGAAGCTGGCCAACCTGCAGCTGTACCAGCTCGCGATTCCGGCGCCGACGCCGCCCGCCGGCAGCTTCGACGCCACCGCCGCCGCGCGCGGCAAGACCGTCTTCAGCGGCCCCGGCAAATGCGCGAGCTGCCACGTGCCGCCGCTGTACACCGAGCCGGGCTGGAACATGCACACGCCGGCCGAGATCGGCATCGACGACTTCCAGGCCTCGCGCTCGCCCGATCGCCGCTACCGCACGACGCCGCTCAAGGGGCTGTTCGCGCACCTGAAGGGCGGCTTCTACCACGACGGGCGCTTCGCGACGCTCGCCGACGTGATCGATCACTACGACGCGACCTTCGCGCTCGGCCTCAGCGCCGGCCAGAAGTCCGACCTCGCGGAGTTCCTCAAGTCGCTCTGACGGGGTTGGCGGCGCCTCCGCCGGCACGGCGCCGCCAGCGCGCGCGCACCAGCGCCCATCGCGAGCGGATCATGGCGGCGACGAGGCGCAGCGGCGTCACCGGTGCCGGCGGACGGAGCTCGCCGCCGAGGTAGCGCCGCAGCGCCTCCGCCCGCCGCCGCTTGCCGCTGGAGGTGCGCGGCAAGGTTCCCGGCGCGAGCACCACCACCTTTCGCGGCCGCACGCCGGTGTACGCGGCGACGCGCGCGGCGATGCGCTCGGCCAGGGTCTCGTCGCGCGCGCCCGGCTTTTCCTCGGCGAGGATCAAGAGCGCCTCGCCTTCGCTCGTCGCCAGCGGCAGCGCGACGGCACAGCCCGCGCGCAGGCCGGGCACGCCGTCGAGGGACTCTTCGAACTCCTCGGGCGCGTGGTTGGCGCCGCGGATGATGATGACGTCCTTGGCGCGGCCGGCGATGAAGAGCTCGCCGCCGTCGACGAAGCCGAGGTCGCCGGTGTCGAGCCAGCCGCCGGCGAGGACCGCGCGCGAAGCGGCCGGATCGTCGAAATAGCCGCGGGTCACCGACGGCCCACGCGCGAAGATGCGCCCGAGCCGGCCGTCCCGTTGCGCCGCGCCGTCCTCGTCGCGCACCTCGACCGCGACGCCGGGAATGGGCACTCCCACCGAGACGAGGTCGCGCTGACCGACGCGCAGCGCGCGCAGCCCGCGGCCCGGCGGCGTGAAGCTGACGGCGAGCGTCGCTTCGGAGAGCCCGTAGACGGGTACGACCGCGCGTGGGTCGAAGCCGTAGCGCGCGAAGCGCTCGCAGAAGCGCTCCATCACCGCCGTCGAGATCGGCTCGGCGCCGTTGAGCGCGAAGCGCCAGGCCGACAGATCGACGCCGGCGAGCTCGTCGTCGCGGATGCGGTCGGCGCACAACGCGTAGGCGAACGAGGGCGCCGTCGAGATGGTGGCGCGCCGGCGCGACAGCGCGCGCAGCCACAGCGCCGGCCGCGTCAGAAAGGCCTCGGGTGGCAGCAGCGCCACTTCGCCCGGGTAGTAGAGGCCGAGCAGCGACGCCACGAGCCCCATGTCGTGGTAGAGCGGCAGCCAGACGACGCCGCGTTGCCGCACCGCCGGCGTATGCGGCATGAGCGCGTACAGCGCCGCGCATTGCGCCAAAAGGTTGGCGTGCGTCAGCGCCACCGGCTTCGGCGCCACCGTCGTCCCCGACGAGAACTGGATCAACGCCAGCTCGCCGGCGGCGGCGGCGTGCTCGTGCTCGCCCCGCGCGGCCGCTTCGACCTCGGCGACGATGCGAGCCCCGAGCCGCGGCCGGGCGCGCGCCACCGTCTCGCCGAGGAGCGCGAGCACGCGCGGCTCGCTCAGGACCAGCACTGCGCCCACGCGGGTCAGCATGCGTTGCGTGGCCGCGTGGTACTCGGGGAGCCGGCCGAGCCGCACCGGTGGATAGAGCGGCACCGGCACGGCGCCGGCGGCGAGCGTGCCGAGGAAGGCGACGAAGAAGCCCGGCCCGGTGGGCAGCACCAGCGCCACGCGATCGCCGGGCGCGACGCCGAGCGCCGCCAGCGACGCGGCGAAGCGTCGCGCGCGCCGGTGCAGCTCGGCGTGGCTCAGGAGCTGCTCGCGCTCGTCCCGGTCGATGAAGCGATAGGTTTCGTCGCCGGCGGCGGCGGCGGCGAGCGTGTCGAGCAGCGTGGCGAAGCGCGGCGTCGGAGCGGGCGGACCGTTCATGCTGCCTCCTTGCGCGCCACCAGGTGGCTGAGCTCGGCCAGCGTGCGCACGCGCGCCAGCTCGTCGTCGGGCAGGGCAACCCGGAAGCGATCTTCGATGGCGACGACGAGCGTCAGCCGCGTCAGCGAATCGAGCTGCAGCGCCTCGACCAGATCCTCGTCGGGATCGACGCGGCCCTCGCGGCGCAGCTCGGCCGCGGCGATGCGGCGGATCTCGTCCATCACTTCGGCCTCGCGCGCGCTCACCATCGCAACAACACCAGCTCGCTGCAGAAGCCCGGGCCCATCGCGGCCAAGAGGCCGACGTCGCCGGCGCGGGCGACGCGCGCGTCGAGCAGATCGCCGAGCACGAACAGCACCGACGCCGACGACAGGTTGCCGACCTCGCGCAGCGACGCCCAGGAGCGCTCGAGCGCGCCCGGCGGCAGCGACAGCGCGCGCTCGAGCGCCTCCAACACCTTGGGACCGCCGGTGTGCGCGACGACGTGGCGCAAGCGCTTGCGGTCGAGGTCGTGCGCGCGCAAGAAGGCGTCGACGTCGCCGCCGACGTGCCGCTCGATCACCTGCGGCACATCGGCCGACAGGACCACCTTGAACCCGCCGTCGACGAAGTCCCACCCCATGACGTACTCGGTGTCGGGATAGAAGACCGAGCGGCTCGCGCTCAGCCGCGGCCCTCCGGTGGCGACGGCACCGCCGCGCAGGATCACGGCCGCCGCGCCGTCGCCGAACAGGCCCGAGGCGATGATGTTGGCGATCGACAGGTCGTCCCGTTGCAGCGTGAGCGAGCACAGCTCGACCGACAAGAGCAGCGCCGTCTGGTGCGGAAAGCCGCGCAGGTAGTCGGCGGCGCGCGCCAGCCCGGCGGCGCCCGCGACGCAGCCGAGGCCGAAGATCGGAGTGCGCTTGACGTCGGGGCGCAGGCCGAGCCGGTTGACGAGCCGCGCGTCGATGCTCGGCGTGGCCAGCCCGGTGACGGTCACGAAGAACACGTGGTCGATGTCGCGCGGCGTGAGCCCGGCGCGATCGAGCGCCGCCCGCGTCGCCTCGGCGCCGACGTCGACGGCGACGCGGTTCCAGGCGGCGTTGGCCTGCGCGAACGAGCCGATGCGCGCGTACTCGTCGATGGGCAGCGCCAGCCAGCGCCCCCCGACGCCGACGGCGCGATGCAGCTGCTCGAGGCGCTCGACGTTGTAGTGCCGGGCGCCCCAGAGCGCCCGAAAGGCCGCGATCAGCGTCTCCTGATCGGCATAGTGTGACGGCAAAACGCGGCTGACCGCGGCGATCGTTGGCGTTGCAGACTCGGGCTCCACACAGGTTGACGCTAAGCCGCTCGCGGCGAGCGGCCACGACGGAGTGGGCATCGCCGGTCTCAGTAGCCACCCCCGCCGCCGCTACTGCCGCCGCCGCCACCACCGCCACCGCCGCCACCGACGCCGACGTTGACCAGACCGCTCATCATCGTACCGTGAACGGTGCAAAAGTACGGGAAGCTGCCGGCCGTGGGAAAGGTGTAGTCGTACGTGGCCGGCGCCGACGTCGCGTACTCGGTGCTCGCACAGCGCGCGGCGGACGCGGCCTCGCCGGCGGGCAGGCTGCAGAACGTGCCGTCGGCGACGCCGTTCGCGCCGGACGTCACGGTGTGCGGGCCCGACTGCCAGACCCAGTGCACGGTGTCGCCCGCGTGGATGTCGACGGTCGCCGGCGCGAAGCTGTTGCCATCACCACCGACGATGACCGTCACCATCTGCGGCGCCGGCGGCGTGGACGTGGTGCCGACGCTCGACGACGAGCCGCTACCGCAGCCGCACAGCGCGACCGCCGCGCCGATCCCGAAGCAGGTTCTCGACATGCGCATGTGTCACCTCCCGCTGCCTGCGTTGCCGGCAGCCTCGCCGCCGAGGGAGATGCATCACGCATGCGTGCCGGGCCCGATCGGCGCGCCCGGCCGAGCAACGGCTGGTGCCGCGCGGGAGCTACCCGCCGCCGGCTTCGACGGCACGCGGCGCCGGCGCAGCCTCGGGCAGCGCCGCGCGCAAGGCGGCGACGATCTTTCGCTGCACGGACGCGCTGACGCGCTCGCCGTGACAGGCCACCTGCAGCGGCTCGATCACGTTCCACCCGACGACGGGGATCTCGACGAGCGCGCCCGATCGGACGAACGCCGCCGCCGCCAGCTCCGGCGCGAAGACGAGCTGATGGGTGCGTTGCGCGAGGACCAGCGCCAGCGCCAGCGTCTGCGTCTCGTGACCGGCGCGCCGCTCGCCGGGCGGCAGCGGACAGCCGTCGTCGCCCGACATGATGTGCCCGCGATAGCTGTAGATCGGCACGATGAACGGCGTCTGGCGCAGCCGCTCGACGGCGACCGGCGGCGGTCCGAGCTCTCGCGCCAGCTCCGGCGAGGCGAAGAGCGCCTGGCGCAGCATGCCGGCGCAGACCTTCACCCACGAGTCCGGCCAGCTCTCGTTGCCGGCGGTGAGCGCGAGATCGAAGAACGGCTCGCTCGCGTACGCGCCGGCGATCCCGGGCGGCATGTCGAGGCTGAGGACGCGATGTCCGGGCAAGGCGTCGACGATGAGCGGCAGGAACAGCGCGTTCATGAAGGCCGAGCCCGCGACGGTCAGCCGCGCTTCGGTCGGGCGATCCGCGGCGCGCAGGTCGCGAACCCGCGCCAGGAGATCCTCGAAGCGCGGCGCCAACGCGCGGCCCTCGTTGCTCACGGCGACGCCGCGCGTGCTGCGCACGAGCAGCTTGACGCCGAGGTGCTGCTCGAGGCGAGCGACGGCCTTGCTCACTTGCGAAGGCGTGACCCCGAGCGCGCGCGCGGCGCCGTGCAGCGACCCGAGGCGCAGCACGCCCAGGAAGGTCGCGACGTCGGCAAGATGGAGGTCTCGCTCACAACGGTTCGACCGGTTACGCACGTCAGCATGGGTCTAAGCCCCGACGGCGCGGTTCCAAGGCACCGCGTCGCGCCCACCTTGCGACCATGGACGATCGTCCACGCCGAGGTGTGCCGCCCCGTCGCTGGTGTAGGCCTCTCACGCCCTTTCGCCTGGTTTGGAAACGTGGATGATCGAATCGAGAAAGGAGCACCCTCATGAAACTCTCAGCCCCGAAACACGTCACCTGGTGGGTCGCTCTCGTGGCCGGCGGCGTCGGCGTGCTCGAAGTGTATCGAGTCATTCACCTGCCGATCGTCGGGCCGTTTTCGACGTTCCTGATCGCCGGTGCCTGGGCCCTGCTCATCCTCGCCACCGCGCTCAAGGGTCTCTGAGCATCCCATGGCGCACGACGATTCTCGTGTACCGCCGAAGGTCCGCTGGCGCCTGGGGCTGTGGGCCTTGCTCATGACGGTCGCGGCGGGCGCCGGCGGCTACTACACCTGGAAGGGCCGGGCGTGCCTCGACGGCAGCGCGGCCGCCTGCGAAAAAGAGCGCGCCGCGCTGCTGACGCGCTCGAGCGCGGCCGAGTCTTCCGTCTCCAAGATGAAGGGGACCTTGACCGCGTCGCAGCAAGAGCTCGACGAGCTGCGAAAATGGAAGAGCGACGCCGCCAAGCGCATGCAGACCTTCCGTGACATGTCGAAGAAGCTGCAGAAGATGGTCGATGCCGGCAAGCTCGGCGTGCGCGTGCGCGACGGGCGCCTGGTCATGCGCCTGCCCCAGGATGTGCTGTTTCCCTCGGGCAGCGCGACGCTGGCGCGAGAAGGCGAGCTGTCGCTGATGGAGGTCGCGGTCATCTTGCGGCAGTTTCCGGACCGGCGCTTCATGGTGGCGGGCCACACCGACAACGCGCCGGTCGGCAAGGAGACCGGCTACAAGGACAATTGGGAGCTCTCGATGGCGCGCGCGCTCGTCGTGACGCGCTTCATGGTCGAGGCCAAGATGAAGCCCGAGAACATCGTCGCTGCCGGCTACGGCGAGTTCGATCCGATCGCGAAGAACGCGACCCCCGAGGGCCGGCGCGAGAATCGTCGCATCGAGATCATCCTGCTTCCCGATCTATCCGAGCTGCCCATGCTCCCCGAGGACATGGCGCAGGCCGCCGAGGCCAAGGCCGGCAAGTAACCGCGGCCGCGTCACGAGCCGACCGGAACCGGACGCGCCCGCGTCGTCAGCGCGCTGCCGGCGGCGGCGACGATGATGAGCGCGATCGCCGTCCACTGCGACGGCGCCAATCGCTCGCGCAGGATCGCGAACCCGATCACCGCGGCGACGGCGGGCTCGAGGCTCATGAGCACGCCGAAGGTGCGCGCCGGCAGCCGTTTGAGCGCCAGCATCTCGAGGTAGTACGGCAGCGCGCTCGAAAAGACGGCGATGGCGAGCGCGCGCAGCCACACGGTGCGGTCGCCCACGTGCGCGACGACGATGGGCGCGCCGAACGGCACCGTCACGAGCGCGGCGATGGCCATGCCGATCGCCGCGCTCGGGCCGCTCGGTCCGGCGTTGCTCGCGCGCTGCCCGAACACGATGTAGAGCGCCCAGCACAGCCCGGCCGCCAGCGCGAAGCCGATGCCGGCGACGTCGACGGTGTGACCGCCGCGGAGCCGCACGATGAGGAGGATCCCGGCCGCCGCCGACAGCGTCCACGCGAAGTCGACGAGGCGCCGCGAGGCGAACAGCGCGACGCCGAGCGGCCCGACGAACTCGAGCGCGACGGCAAGGCCGAGCGGAATGCGCGCCAGCGCGCAGTAGAACATGAGGTTCATCGCGCCGAGGCACGCGCCGTAGACGACGACGGCACGCAGCCACGTCGCCGTCCGCGGCACGCGCCACGGCTTCCACACCGCCCACAAGAGCGTCGCTGCGATCGAGGTGCGCAGCGCCGTCGCCCCGCTCGGACCCACCGACGGCAACAGCTCCTTGGCGATCGACGCGCCGAGCTGGATCGAGATCATCGCCAGCACGAGCACGCCGGTCGCGCCGCCGGTGGAGTCGAGCGTGGTTGTCGATTGCGGGCGCGCCGTCACGCCCCGCACTCTAGCAGCGAAGCGCGTCCGCGGCCCTGCCGACGCCGACCGGCACGCAATGCTAGAGTGAGATCGACATGAAGCTCGTCGCGCTCGGGTTGTTCCTCGCGGTCGCCGGCGGCGGCTGCGCCACCGCGCCCGCCGTCGCCGCGCGCAAGCACGACGCCCGCGCTCGCGCGCCCGACTTCACGCTCGGCGACACCGACGGACATCCGGTCGCGTTGCACGATCTCCTCCAACGCGGGCCGGTCATCCTGGTGTTCTTCCCGAAGGCGTTCACGTTCGGTTGAACGATGGAGCTCAAGGCGTACCGGGATCAGTACGCCGCGGTCAGGGCCAAGGGCGCCGAGGTCGTCGCCATCTCGCTCGACGACGTCGCGACCTTGAAGCGGTTTCGCGAATCGATCGGAGCGCCGTTCCCATTCCTCTCCGATCCCGACGGGCGCGTCTCGCGCCTCTACGCCGGCGTCTCGCTCCACACCGCCAACCGCGTCACCGTCGACATCGACCGCGACGGCACCATCGCCCACGTTCGCCAGGGCTTGGGCGCCCTCTTCCCCGCCGAGGACATCAAGGGCTGTCCGCTGCACGAGCCGCGCGGCGCCGCGCCCGCCGACAGCACGTAATCAGCGGAAGGTCGTCGCCCCGCGATCGGCGGCGGCGGCGACGGCGCGTCCGCTCGCCGAGGCTCTCATGTCGCGGGCGCTGCCGCGCAGGAACTCCGCGATCAGCGCCAGCTCACGCGGGCGGTGCGCGCGGGATCGCGCCAGCATGCGACGGTGCAGCGACGCGAACAGCGGCGCCACCGTGCGCTCCATCCGCGGCGTCAGCGTCACGAACACGCGACGCCGATCGGCGCCGTCGCGGACGCGGCGAACCAGCTTCTTGGCGGCGAGCCGATCGATGAGGCTGGTGACGGACGCGCTGGCCAGCCCCGTCTCGCGGCCGAGCTCGCCCGCCGTCGCCGGTCCGCGCCGCTGCAGGATGTCGAGCGCCTTGAGATCGCTGGCGCTGAGGCCGAATCGTTCGCCGACCGTGGCGTGCAGCAGCACGGCCGCGGTGCTGTATTCCCGGGCCGCGTCGACAAGCGCCGCGATCAACTCTTTCCGGCGGCCAGGGTCCATTGACGAACGCTCCTCGCTGTTCCTATTATCTCGATGGATCGAGACTTTCGGGCCATCGTAACAAGGAGGCCTCTCCATGTCCAAGGTACAGGTGCGCTACATCGTGAAGGATGTCGACGCCGCCATCGCGTTCTACGTGGGCCAGCTCGGCTTCACCGAGATCATGCACCCGGCTCCGACGTTCGCCATGCTCGAGCGTGGCGCCCTGCGCCTGGTCCTGAGCGCACCGAACCCCGCCGCCGGCGGCGGTCAGCCGATGCCCGACGGCCGGCAGCAGGAGCCGGGCGGCTGGAACCGCTTCGCCGTCGAGGTGGACGACCTGGAGCGCACCGTCGACCGGTTGCGCGCCGCCGGCGCACGCTTCCGCAACGACATTGTCACCGGCGTGGGCGGCAAGCAGATTCTGCTCGAGGATCCGTCGGGCAACCCGATCGAGCTGTTCCAGCCGACGATCGCGCCGGCTCGGCTCGGCTGATCGCGCACACCCGCGGCAAATCGCCGCACTCGCGATCGCCGATCTATCGATGAATGAGCGCGTGCGGTACGCGCGCGGCGCCTCTTTGGGCGCGTCATCCGAGCACCCACATCACCGGACGTGCCGCGCCGGCAACCATCCGCGATTGCCCCGACACGCGCGCTTCCCGTCGGTGATGTCAGCTTCGCAGCGTCGCCTTCGTGATTGACGGGCAAGGAAGAACCCCGATACAGTCGTAAAACCTTTTCACTGCCCTTTACCTGGGGAGCTGATGCACAGAGCCACTCGTGTCGCGTTGATTGCCTTGGTTTCCCTCTCCGGATGCGCACCCCCCCAACCTGGCGAAAGCAACGAGGCGCTGTTCAGTAACGGCGGCTTCGAGTCGGGCAGCCTCGCGGGCTGGACGATCAACACGTATCTCAACAACACCGGCCTCGCCGCGGTGCCGCCGACCTCGACGGCGCAGCTGCGACTCTCGGCGGGCGGCACCAGCTTCACCAACGCGCTGTCGAACGCCACGCCCCAGTCGCAGCCGCCGACCTCCGGCTCCGCGGCGCCGACGCCGACGCTGGTGATTCAGTCGGGCGTGCCGCTGTGGCCGCGCTTCGGGACGACCTCGGTCGCGATCAATCAAGACGGCGCCACCACGCCGAGCGGCCAGAGCTTCCATCAGGGCGCGAACAAGAACGTCAACTCGATCCTTCAAGACACGACGCCGACCCAGGCCGACGTCGATCCCAGCGACGGGAAGGTCCACGTCCGCTTCGTGCTCGCGCCGGAGCTGGAAGCGGCCGGCCACGTGGCGGTCCAGCAGCCCTACTTCTTCGTGGCGCTGCGCAACAAGAGCCGCGGCGACAGCGAGTTCTATACCGACTTCAACTTCGCCAATCAGCCGGGCGTGCCCTGGAGCTCGCAAGGCAGCGGCGCCACCTCGCTCCTCTACACCGATTGGCAGATCTTCGACGTCGTGCCGCCCGACGATGTGTACGCGCTCGGCGACACGCTCGAAGTCGAAATCTTCGCCGGCGGCTGCCAGCCCGGCGGCCATTCCGGCACGGCGTACGTCGACGGCTTCGGCGCGTTCATCCCCAGCCTCACCATTTCCAAGACGGCGCCGAGCGAGGTCAACATCGACTCCGACTTCACCTACAACTTCACGGTCCAGAACAACACGACGGGGATCGCGCCCAACGTCGTCGCCACCGAAACGCTGCCGCCCAATACGACGTTCGTGGCGATCAACGCGCCCGCGCCCGCGCAGTGCACGACGCCGACCGTCGGACAGGCCGGCCAGGTGGTGTGCACCTACGGCTGGCTCAATCCGGGCGCGGCGTACAACTTCTCGGTCACGGTTCACAACTACACGCCGCAAGCGAACGGCGTCGGCGCGGCGACGGCGAGCACCGCCAACACGCTCACCGACACGACCCAGGCCTGGACGGTGAACCAATTCTCCGGCTACACCGTCTTCATCACCAACAGCTCCACGGCCGGGGCCGTCGGCCAGCAGGCGGTGATCGCGAGCAACACGGCGACCCGCCTCACCCTCGAGACCAACTGGGGGACCAATCCGCCCGCCGGCAGCCAATACAAGATCGTCAGCGCGCCGTCGGTGCACAGTAGTGCGACGGCCGTCAGCGGCGCGAACGGCACGCTGACCGATTCGACGCAGAGCTGGAGCCCGAACCAGTGGGTCGGTTACTACGTCAACATCCTCTCCGGCACGGGCTCGCCGCAGCAGCAATTGATCGCCAGCAACAGCGCGACGACGCTGACCACCGAGGCGGGCTGGGGGACGACCCCGTCGAACACGGCTGCGTACGCGATCACGCAGCGCATCACCAACATCGTCAACGGCAACTACACCATCAGCGGCCCGACGGTCTCGGCGCTCCTCGGGCCCAAGCGCATCACCAAGATCGACGCGAGCTCCACGTTCGCCGATCTGTCGATCACGAAGAACGACAACGTGCCGGCCGTGATCTGGGGCGGGACGACGAGCTACACGATCACCGTCACCAACAACGGCCCGGCGACGGCGACCGGCGCGACGGTGCAGGACACGCTGCCGGCGCAGATCGCCTCGGCGGCGTGGACGTGTGCGGGCGCGAACGGAGGCACCTGCGGCGCCGCCAGCGGCTCGGGCGACCTCAACACCACCGTCACGCTGCCGGCCAACGGCACGGCGACCTTCACCGTGAACGCCAACATCGCGCCAGGCACCGGCACCGCGACGCTCACCAACACGGCGACGGTCACGCCCGTCGGCGTCGTCGACAACTTCACGAGCAACAACGCGAGCACCGACCAGGACCAGGTCGCGACGACCCTCGACGCGGTCAACGTCGTCAAGGACACGAGCGCCGGCGGCGCCGGGCCGGGCAACGGCACGGGCACGGTCACGTCGTCGCCGGTCGCCATCAACTGCGGCCCGGGCTGCGCCAACCAGAGCGCCAGCTTCGCCGACGGCTCGACGGTGACCTTGTACGCCGTCGCCGACGCCGACGACACCTTCCTCGGCTGGGGCGGCGACTGCGCCGCGTTCGGCACGGCGCTCACGTGCACGCTGACCATGGACGGCGCCAAGAACGTCACCGCCAAGTTCACGGCGTGCGGCGACGGCACGCTCGAAGCGGGCGAAGGCTGCGACGACGGCGCCAACAACGGCAAGGCCGCCGACCTGTGCGACGCGGCCTGCAAGATCGTCACGGGACAGCCGTGCAACGCGAACGCGTCCGGCCTCACCGGCAACGCCTCGTGCGAGAGCGGGCTCTGCGACACGACGGGCGTGCCGGCGCCGGGCGTGTGCGCTGCCGCGAACGTCTGCGGCAACGGCGTCCTCGACGCGGGCGAAGGCTGCGACCACGGCGGCAACAACGGCAAGCCCGGCGATGCGTGCGACGCGGCCTGCAAGATCGTCAACGGCAGCGCCTGCAACGCCACCGCGCCGGGATCGACGGGCAGCGCCTCGTGCGAGAGCGGCATCTGCGACACCACCGGCGTGCCGGCGCCGGGCGTCTGCGCGCCGGCCAACAGCTGCGGCAACGGCGTCCTCGACGCCGGCGAAGGCTGCGACCACGGCGGCAACAACGGCAACCCTGGCGACGCGTGCAACGCGACCTGCAAGATCCTCGACGGCAGCGCCTGCAACGCCACCGCGCCGGGCTCGACCGGCAATTCGTCGTGCGCGAGCGGGATCTGCGACACCACCGGCGTGCCCGCGCCGGGCGTCTGCGCGCCGGCCAACGCCTGCGGCAACGGCGTGCTCGACGCGGGCGAAGGATGACCACGGCGGCAACAACGGAAAACCTGGCGACACGTGCGACGCGACCTGCAAGATCCTCGACGGCAGCGCCTGCAACGCCACCGCGCCGGGCTCGACCGGCAACGCCTCGTGCGAGAGCGGCATCTGCGACACCACCGGCGTGCCCGCGCCGGGCGTCTGCTCGCCGACCAACAGCTGCGGCAACGGCGTCCTCGACGCGGGCGAAGGCTGCGACCACGGCGGCAACAACGGCAAGCCCGGTGATGCGTGCGACGCGGCCTGTAAGATCGTCAACGGCAGCGCGTGCAACGCCACCGCGCCGGGCTCGACCGGCAACAGCTCCTGCGAGAGCGGCATCTGCGACACCACCGGCCACGCGGCGCCGGGCGTGTGCTCGGCCGCGAACGTGTGCGGCAATGGCGTCCTCGACGCGGGCGAAGGCTGCGACGACGGCGGCAACAACGGCGGCGCCGGCGATGCCTGCGACGCGAGCTGCAAGATCGTCACCGGCAGCGCGTGCAACGCCACCGCCCCGGGCGCCACCGGCAACGCCTCGTGCGAGAGCGGGCTGTGTAACACGACCGGCGGCGCGCCCGGCGTCTGCGCCGCGCCGAACAGCTGCGGCAACGGCGTCCTCGAGACGGGTGAGGGCTGCGACCACGGCGCCAACAACGGCGGCGCCGGCGATGCCTGCGACGCGAGCTGCAAGATCGTCACCGGCAGCGCCTGCAACGCCACCGCGCCGGGCTCGACGGGCAACAGCTCCTGCGAGAGCGGCATCTGCGACACCACCGGCCACGCGGCGCCGGGCGTGTGCTCGGCCGCGAACGTCTGCGGCAACGGTGTCCTCGAAGCGGGCGAAGGCTGCGACCACGGCGGCAACAACGGCGGCGCCGGCGATGCCTGCGACGCGAGCTGCAAGATCGTCACCGGCGATGCGTGCAACGCCACCGCGCCGGGCGCGACCGGCAACGCCTCGTGCGAGAGCGGCCTGTGCAACACGATGGGCGGCGCGCCCGGCGTGTGCGTGGCGACCAACAGCTGCGGCAACGGCGTCCTCGAAGCGGGCGAAGGCTGCGACGACGGCATCACCAACGGCATGCCCGGCGCCAGCTGCGACGCGAGCTGCAAGATCGTGAGCGGCAACGCGTGCAACGCCACCGCGCCGGGCTCGACGGGCAACGCCTCGTGCGAGAGCGGCCTGTGCAACACGACCGGCGGCGCGCCCGGCGTCTGCGCCGCGACGAACGCCTGCGGCAACGGCGTCCTCGAAGCGGGCGAAGGCTGCGACGACGGCGCCACCAACGGCATGGCCGGCGCCACCTGCGACGGCAGCTGCAAGATCGTGAGCGGCAACGCGTGCAACGCCACCGCGCCGGGCTCGACGGGCAACGCCTCGTGCGAGAGCGGCATCTGCGACACGACCGGCCACGCGGCGCCGGGCCTCTGCTCGGCGGCGAACAGCTGCGGCAACGGCGTCCTCGAAGCGGGCGAAGGCTGCGACGACGGCGGCAACAACGGCGGCGCCGGCGACACCTGCGACGCGACGTGCAAGATCGTGAGCGGCAACGCGTGCAACACGACCGCGCCGGGCGCCACCGGCGGCGCCTCCTGCGAGAGCGGCATGTGCAGCGCCAACGGCCAGTGCGAGCCGCTCGGCAGCTGCAACGTCGACGCCGACTGCAGCGGCGGCAACTGGTGCGACGAGTCGATGCACCAATGCACGCCGAAGCTGGCCAACGGCTCGCCGGTGCCGAGCGACCCGCCCCACATGAACCCGACACTCGACGGCAGCTGCTCGAGCGGCGCGGCGATGCTGACCTGCGCCAGCGGCGTCTGCGACAGCAAGGACAACGAGTGCGGCCTCGCCGACGGCGATGGTCCGTGCACACCGGACGACGGCTCCACGGTCTGCCGCTCGGGCATGTGCAGCGCCGACGGCACCTGTCTCGGTGGCGGCTGCAACGTCGACGCCGACTGCACCGATCCGTCGAAGCCCCTCTGCGACACGACGACGCACATGTGTCAGCCGCGGATGACGACGGGCAGCTCCGGCTTCACCGGCGGCGGCTTCTGCGCCATGGGCGGCGCTGCACCGAATGGCGGCGGGTGGTTGGCAATCGTGCTGATCGCCGCGCTGGCCATGCTCTTCCGACGCGCTCGTCCCCGGGAGGTCTGACTCGCAGCCATGAGAAAGCTCGCCTTGTTCTGGTTGTCGCTGCTGGCGGCCGTCCCGTCGATTGCGCACGCGCAGGGGTTCACGATCGAGCGCTACGAGCCGACGGCGGCGGGACAGTGGACCTTCTCCGTCGACCATCCCTGGTACACGCGGAGCAAGTACTTTGCCGCCGCCGGGCTCACGCTCGACTACTCGCACGATCCGCTGAACTTCTACATGACGGACGGCAGCGGCCACACCACCACGACGGCCGTCATCGGGCATCAGCTCGTGGCCCACGTCGACGTGGCGATGTCGTTCTGGGATCGGCTCTCGATCGCCGCCAGCTTGCCGATCGTCTCCATGGAGCGCGGCCAGGCCGAGATGGGCGTGGCGCCGCTCGGCGGAGGCGCCGCCGGCGACCCGCGCATCGGCGCGATGGTGCGCCTGTGGAAGCATCCGCTCACCGATGCGCTCTCCATCCACGCCGGCATCGACCTGTGGATCCCGATCGGCGCCGAGGTCAACCACGCCGGCGACTCGAGCGTGCGCGTCCTACCGAAGCTCGTGCTCGCCGGGCTGAGCCATCACATCTTGTGGTCGTTCCTCTTCGGCTTTCAGTATCGCCCCGCCGCCAGCCTGGTCATGACGCCGTCAGCGGGGAGCACCGTCGGCTCGGAGCTGCGGTTCGGCGGGGCCATCGCCTACGCCGACACGCGACGCCGCTTCTCCGTCGGCCCCGAGTTGACCGCGGCCACGACGGCGACGGGCGCGTTCTCCTTTCAGAACAAGTCCTCGAGCATCGAGGCGCTGCTCGGCGCGCACTACAACATCATCGAGCAGATCGACGTCGGCCTCGCGCTCGGCACCGCCTTTCTACGCGAGCCGGGCACGCCCGATTTCCGCATGATCTTCCGCATCGCCTACTCGCCGATGCGCCCCGAGCAGCCGGTGCAGGAGATGAAGCGCCCCGAGCAGCCGTCGCCGGCGCCGCCGCCCCCACCGCCGCCGCCGCCCCCGCCCCCGCCGCCGCCCGATCGCGATCACGACGGCGTCCTCGACAGCGACGACGAATGTCCCGACACGCCGATGGGGCCGCACCCGAGCCGCACCCGTCGCGGCTGCCCCGACACCGACAAGGACGGCGACGGCGTCTTCGATTCCGCCGACGAGTGTCCGGAGGTGCCGGCCGGGCTCCATCCAGATTCGGCGCATGCGGGATGCCCGCTGCCCGATCGCGACGGCGACACCATTCCCGATCCGACCGACGCCTGCCCCGACAAGCCGGGCGCGCCGAACCCCGACCCGAAGAAGAACGGCTGCCCGGGCCTGGTGCAGATCAAGAACGGTCAGGTCGTCATCATGAAGCCGGTCTTCTTCGCCACGGACAAGGACGTGATCCTGCCGCGGAGCTTCCCGGTGCTGCAGGCGGTGGCCGATGCGCTCTCCGCGACACCGGAGATCAAGCACGTCTCGATCGAGGGGCACACGGACGATCGCGGCAAGGCCGAGCACAACCTCGATCTCTCGGACCGTCGCGCCAAGAGCGTCATGCAGTACCTCGTCGACCACGGTGTGCCGGCCGACCGGCTCGAGTCGCACGGCTTCGGCCAAGAGCAGCCGATCGCCAGCAACAAGACCGCGACCGGCCGCGCCGCCAACCGGCGCGTCGAGTTCCGCATCGTCGACAAAGCCGGCGCCGAGCCCGCGCCGGGCGAAAAGGGCGACGCTCCGTAGCGAATATTTCACGTCGCGCCGCATCGTGATACAATTTCCCTGTGCACAGCCTTTGGGTGCAGGTGAAAGGAGCGGCAATGGCTGAAAAAGATCGCAGCATGAGCGACGTTTGGCTGCCGGCGATCGTCATCACGGCCATCAACGGTGGCCTGTTCCTGGCGTTCTTCGCGGGGCTCGCCGGGCTCTGACGCGAATCAACCGCCCGACAGCGCCTGCAGGATGAAGACGCGCGCGTCGGGACCGAGCGGATCGCCGAGCCGCGCACGATCGCGGATCGGCTCCTCGCCGATGAACACGTTGACGTGCCGCCGGAGGCGACCGGTCTCGTCGACGACATAGGACGCGAAGCCCGGGTGGCGCTTTTCGAGCTCGTCGATCAGCTCGCGCACCGTCGAGGCCGGCACCTCGCACGCCTCGAGCGTCGGAAAGAACCGCGAAAGGTGCCGCGTGAAGCTGACGTGCGCCATCGCGCTCAGGCGAACCGGACCGAGTGGATCGGCGGAAGGTTGTTGCCGACGCACTGCCAGCTCTCGCCGCGGTCCTCGGAGACGTAGACGTTCCCCGTGGTCGAGCCGAAGCACACCTGGTCCCCGCGCGCGTCGAGCGCGTGGCGGTAGACGACGTCGTAGGCGTGCTCCTGCGGCAGCCCTTTGCGGAACGTCTCCCAGTTGGCGCCACCGTCGCGCGTGCGGGCGACGAAGAGCCCGCCGTCGATGCTCATGCGTTGATCGTCGCCCTTGGCCGGCACCACCCACGCGGTGAGCGGGTCGCGCTCGTCGGCGGCGATGGGGAAGCCGAAGTGGACCGCCACGTCGGAGCGGCTCACGCGCGTCCAGCGGCCCGCGCCGTCGTCACTGGTGAACACGCCGCAGTGATTCTGCTGCCAGAGTCGATCGGGCGCCCCCGGACAGAGCGTGACGAAATGCGGGTCGTGGCCCCACGCTGCCTCCGGGTTCGGCATGTAGTCGTTGAGCATGCCCCGGTTGCGGCCCGCCCAGCTCTTTCCGCCGTCGCGCGTCTCCAGGACGCCCGCCGACGACACGCCGACGTAGAAGTGGT
>Ga0134125_10001292_pt1 | contig 30913 bp, 27 predicted proteins | sample KB31751_FD_96464 | JGI IMG/M metagenome (GOLD analysis project Ga0134125, IMG submission 96464) | Terrestrial soil microbial communities with excess Nitrogen fertilizer from Kellogg Biological Station, Michigan, USA - KB3-175-1 | ecosystem: Environmental > Terrestrial > Soil > Unclassified ... | reverse complement strand
TCTCTGTGGTTTGATTTTCACCGCGAAGATCACAAAGAGAGGCGCAAAGGTGACACAGAGTTTATTCATTCAAAATATAATTCGGTCCCGCTTTTCATAGTTTAACTTTTGAGACAGCCTCTTGCTCCTGATCCCGTACGTACGGGACGAACCAGCGACCCTCTGATTAATCCCGCACGTGCGGGACTCTAACCGGCTGAGCTAAAATTATCAATAAATTCAATCAAACAAAAAAAGCCCCGCGGACGTGCGGGGCTTGCTCCTGATCCCGTACGTACGGGACGAACCAGCGACCCTCTGATTAATCCCGCACGTGCGGGACTCTAACCGGCTGAGCTAAATTATCAATAAATTCAATCAAACAAAAAAAGCCCCGCGGACGTGCGGGGCTTGCTCCTGAGGCTGGGCTCGAACCAGCGACCCTCTGATTAACAGTCAGATGCTCTAACCGGCTGAGCTACTCAGGAATATTTTTTCCTCTCCATTGTTCAGTCTCTGATTAATCCCTATGTACGGGACTCTAACCGGCTGAGCTACTCAGGGATATTTTTCCTCTCCATTCGTTCAGCCTCTGATTAATCCCGTACGTACGGGACTCTAACCGGCTGAGCTACTCAGGAATATTTTTTCCTCTCCATTGTTTCAGCCTCTGATTAATCCCGCACGTGCGGGACTCTAACCGGCTGAGCTACTCAGGAAACTGGTTTCGATTAGAGTCGGCAAAAGTATGATTTCCGGGGTAAATTCGCAATATTTGCCGCAAAATAATTTTAAATTCTTTTCTATGAGTTTGGTAGTGATCGGAACCCTGGCTTTTGATGCCATTGAGACGCCCTTTGGCAAGACGGACAAAATTGTGGGCGGCTCGCTTACGTATTTGAGTCGTGCGGCGTCGTATTTTTATGACAAGGTGAAGATTGTGGCCGTGGTTGGCGGCGATTTCCCGCAAAGCGAGATCGATGACCTGAACAGCCACCATGTGGATACCGAGGGCCTGCAGGTACGGAAGGATGAGAAATCGTTTTTCTGGTCGGGCAAGTACCATAATGATATGAACAGCCGCGACACGCTGGCCACCGAACTGAACGTGCTGGCTGATTTTGACCCTATCATACCGGCCGCTTACCAGGATTGCGAGTACCTGATGCTGGGCAACCTTACGCCGAAAATTCAGCAAACGGTTATCAGCCGGTTCAACAAGCGCCCCAGGCTGATCGTGATGGACACGATGAACTTTTGGATGGATATTGCGCTGGATGACCTGGTGGAAACCGTCAAGATGGTGGACGTGCTGACGGTTAACGATGCCGAGGCGAGGCAGCTTTCGGGCGAGTACTCGCTGGTGAAGGCCGCGCGGAAAATACTGGCCATGGGCCCTAAATACCTGATCATAAAAAAAGGCGAGCACGGCGCGTTGCTGTTCAACGAAAACGAAATATTTGCCGCGCCTGCGCTGCCGCTGGCCGAGGTGTTTGACCCGACAGGGGCCGGCGATACCTTTGCGGGAGGTTTTATAGGCTACATGGCCAAAGTGGGCACGGTGAATTTTAACAATATGAAGAACGCCATCATATTCGGGTCGGCGCTGGCATCATTCTGCGTAGAGAAATTCGGCAGCGAAAGGATCCGTAACCTTACAGAACAGGAAGTAGCGGAACGTGTGCAGGAGTTTGTGCGATTGTCGAGCTTTGAAATTGCCCTTACTTAGTTTCGGCGGCGTTTAGCAGGCGGCCTACCGGGTCGAAATGGTCGAACACCCACTCATCGTGGGGGGCGTCGGCAAGTTCGTGTGTAAGGTCCTGGCCGGCCCAGTGCTCGTAGTGCTTGCCGTTGCGCCATAGCCGGCTGCGGGTTACGTCGTAGATCAGTCCTTTATAGGCTATCCACACTTCGGGTTTATCCTGCCCGTTGCGTAACGCAAGCTGCGACCGTGTATAACCGGGTAATTCGCTCATCGGGCTAAAATAGCGAAACTAAACAAGCCGCAAAAAAATAAGTCTACCGCTTGTTCAACGGGAGACTTACCTATTATTGAAGTTGAGTTAGTTAATTTTCTGCGTAAACAGGTTTTGCTATACCGCTGTCGTAAGCCTTCAGGCTCTTTTTTAACAATTTGCGCGCAACGTGTATGCGGGTTTTAACAGTACCGATAGGGATTTCCAGATGATCGGCGATCTCGTGATACTTGTGGCCTTCAAAATACATGGTGAAAGGCACATAGTAGTCTTCCGGAAGACGGTCTAAAGCTCTTTTCAGATCGTCCATTACAAATTTAGCCTCGCCGTTGTTTTTTGTTGAACTGTATACCAGGTTGGGCGATGATATTTCGTCAGACTTGGTTACAAAAGTGTTCATCTTAATAAAACGACGGTAATTATTGATGAAGGTGTTCTTCATGATAGTGTATAACCACCCCTTCAAATTAGTGCCTTCTTTAAACTTATTATAATAAGTGATAGCCTTCAACATGGTATCTTGTACAAGGTCGTTGGCATCGTCAGCATCATGGGTGAAGTGCAAGGCATAAGACCTTAAAGAAGGCGCCTGGCGAAGAACTAGGGTGTTAAACTCAATCTTTGTCATAGTTAGGAGGTTTGTCCCCCTTTTTAGACAAACATGATACCATTTTTAGACAGTTGGGATGGCAGAATAAGCCGGAACTGTTTAAACAAACCGGAAACTTTGCAGTGTCTTTTGTACACCCTGATCGATCAGGATGGATATAAAACTGCAATTTATCAGGCAGCAGGCGCGTTTTCCTGGCGGGTAGTTAAGGGAGTCGCATTAACTTTTAATTACTACGAGACTTTATGTTGGTTAAAAAAAATTAATTGATAATGTTGACTTCGCGCTGCAGCGTGATGCCAAATTTACTGTACACACTGTCTATGATTTGCGACGAAAGTGTATACACTTCTGAACCGGTTGCCTCTCCGTGGTTCACTAAAACGAGTGCCTGGTTCTTCCAGGTGCCGGTATGACCGACGATTTTGCCCTTCCACCCGCATTGCTCGATGAGCCAGCCGGCCGCAAGCTTTATGCTGCCCGCTGCCGCGGGATAATGTACGATATCAGGGAACATCGCTTGCAGCGCGGTAAAGGCTTCAGTAGTGATCACCGGGTTTTTAAAAAAGCTTCCTGCATTACCTATGGTGGATGGGTCGGGTAGTTTGGATACCCTGATATGCGATACCACCTGAGATACATCTTTTATCGTCGGCGATGTGATGCCCCGTGCAGCCAGTTCCTGGCCTATGGCGCCGTACGATAAATTTAAATTGGGGATGAGGGACAGATGCAGCTTAACAGATACAATAATATACTTGTCCTTTAACTCCTCCTTAAAAATGCTCTCGCGATAGCCAAACCTGCAATCGGTTTTGCTGAACGTTTTGAAGCTGCCGGTTGCCAGTTCAAAGGCGCAGCAGCTATAAAATACATCCTTTAACTCTACGCCATAGGCGCCAATGTTCTGTATGGGCGCTGCGCCTACCGAGCCGGGTATCAGGCTGAGATTCTCGAGCCCGGCATATCCGCGGATAACGCAAAACTTCACAAGGTCGTTCCACACTTCGCCGGCGCCCGCCTCGATAAATACCTCATTATGATTAATGCGGTGCTCAATACCGCGGATGTTCATCCTGATGACCAGCCCATCGAAATCATTGATCAGCAGCATATTGCTGCCTCCGCCAAGCACGAGCATTTTCGTGTCTTTCCATTGCGGGTCCATAAAAAGCTCGGACAGCTCGTCCCTGTGATTTATCTCGACAAAAAACTTCGCGCTGGCATCAACGCCGAAGGTGTTAAAGTTTTTAAGCGAAACGTCTTTTTGGATCTGGAGCATTGGTTCCGCGAATTTCGGAAATTAATTGGATTATGTAGCGTTACATTGGGAACATAGCACCGCAATCACCTCCTTAACATGCGCTGCTGTACCATTTCCATCACCGCATCTTTATAGTTGCGGCTTATCGGCAACGACTTGTTGTTGATTTTTACCTCGTTGCCTTCAATGGCGCATATCCTTGAGCTATTCACCAAAAAAGACTGGTGTATCTTAATAAACTCGTTTGCCGGCAGCTGCGTTTCCAGGCTTTTTAAAGTGAGATACGCTATGATCTTTTTATCCTGCAAATGGATGCTTATATAATTGCCCAGGGTTTCGGCATACAGGATGTCGCTCAGCTCAATTTTTTCGATTCGCTTATCGCTTTTGACGAAAAGATAGGAAGATGCGGCTTGCGAAGCTGAAGTAGCCTGCTGCATTTGTTTGTATTCCTTAGCTTTTTGCACCGCTTTCATGAAGCGGTTAAAGGCGATTGGCTTTAATAGGTAGTCGATCACCTCCAGCTCGTATCCCTCCAGCGCGTATTGCGGAAAGGCCGTAGTTATTATCACTAACGGGTGTTTATCGATCGCCTTCAATAATTGGAGCCCCGATATTTTGGGCATTTCGATGTCCAGGAACATGATATCAACTTCATTATTCCTCAAAAACGTTTCCGTTTTAGCCGCATTCTCAAATTTGCCCAGCAGATGCATAAATGGAAGCTGTTCGACAAACTCATGCAATATTTTACGGGCAACCGGCTCGTCATCCACAATGATACAACTGAGCTTCTTCATGGCGTTATTGTTAAATGAACGTGATAAATGTCGGACCCCTTTTTAATATCGAGATGATAACGATCCTTGTATAATAATTCCAGCCGTCTTGCCGCGTTATTCAAGCCGATGCCCCCCGGCGCGTTTTCCGTCGCCTCATATGAATTATCGCAGGAGAAATCGATCCGCCCTCCTTCTTCTTTTAGTTCAATAATAATACTATTCTTCACATCATCGCCCCTGGAGGCGTACTTAAAGGCATTCTCCACAAATGCCATAAAAATAAGCGGCGCAATTTTAAGACTGCCATTTTGATAATTTACTTTCAGGTCCACCTGCATATTCTCATTGCTTCGCGCCTTTTGCAGCGCTACGTAATTTTTCAGGTATTTCACCTCCTTTTCCAACTCAATCATGTCCACATCGGCCTCGTATAAATTATATCGCAGCAGGTCCGAAAATTGAACCATCATGTCTCGTGCCCGCCGGTTGTGAAGATCGATATAACCATAAACAGTGTTTAAACCGTTGAAGAGGAAGTGCGGGTTAATTTGCGAGCGCAAATATTTTAATTCAGTTTGTAGTTGATTGATGCGGCTATTTTTGACCTGCTCTTCCTGCTCCGCCCATTTCTGTGTCACATACAGCATGGCCGCGATAACCGTGCAGCAAAGGCCATACACGAAATTTTGCCAGAACCCGGAGCTTGTCCCGATGAGTTGATCGTGAAAAAGAACGCCGTGGATAAAATGATTATAGTGGCCTACACAAACCGTGTATAATAAAACCAAGCCGCCGAGCGCGATAACATACGCGCCAAAGCGTTTCCTTTCGAGCAGGTAGGGTATTACGAAAGCATTGTTGGCCCATATCATACCGGCAAACACCGAAAAATGTATCATGACGGTAAACAGGTAGGAAAAACAGGACGCGACGGTACCGCCCATCCAGATCGGTTTTTCGATGATCAACGCACCGATGTACGCCACTACAAAAAGCAAATAAAATGTGGATCTTTTTAAAAACATAGGCCTGCTTGCTGTTTTTAATATTTAAATGTACTTCATTGATTCGTTAAGCCGAAATTCCGTTTTTTATCATTACCGGATTTCACGAAAATTAGGTCGCTTAACCCGTTGGTGCTGCATCTTGCCACATAAATTTTTTATTTTAGACCTACTAAACGATCAATAATGGATCCTGCAATTTCCACAACCAACATCCGACTTGCTGTCCCTTTTTTTATGGTGGCCGATATGGAAGCCTCACTAAGGTTTTATACAGAAAAGCTGGGTTTTAAGCTCACTAACCAATGGACGCCCCGCGGTAAAATTGAATGGTGCTGGCTTGAGCGCGACCAGGTTTCGTTGATGCTGCAGGAATCACGAGACAAAGAACGGCTTGAGGGCGAGGCCCAAAAAGGAAAAGGCGTATCCATTTGTTTTCAATGTACTGACGCGCTGGCCTTATATCACGAGTTTACCGCCAAAGGCATCGAGATCAAGGAGCCGTTTGTGGGTAACGGGTTATGGGTGGTTTACTTTGCCGATCCTGACGGCTACAAGCTTGATTTTGAGAGCCCTGCTGATGCGCCCGAGGAAACAACCTATTCCGAATGGTTTAAATAACTCGTATTTTTGTTATGAATCTTCTGACTGCACACTTTTCGATGTACGAAACCGTACGTAGATCGTCCGTTTCCGAACACTGTTAAATCTCATTATGGCCTTTCTGCGGTATAAATGCGCTGTTTTCCAAACTGGCACTTCCATTGCCGCTTATTGAAACGATCCATCACCCTTTAACCCAACCCTGCATGATACGGAATTTCTTTAAAACAGCCTGGCGTAATATTGTGCGTCAAAAGTCCTATACGCTTATCAATGTAATCGGATTAGGCACGGGCATCGCTGTTTGTCTTATCATTTTTGTGCTGATACAATTCCACCTCAGCTTCGACAACTTCCATCCTAATAGGGACCGTATTTACCGCCTGCTTACTGAATATCACCATTCGGACAGTAAAGATATTTTTTATGGCGCAGGCATTTCGTACGCTATACCGCAAGGCATACGCACTGAAATTCCAGAAGTACAAGAGGTAGTGCCAGTTTTCAGCCAATCCGATGAACAAATACAGGTGCTAAACGCTGCCGGGCAAACTGATAAAAAATTCAAAGAAGCTTCGGGAGTATTTGCCACAACGCCTGCATTTTTTAGGCTGTTTAACTTCCCTTTGCTCGCTGGCTCGGCCGCAACGCTAAAAGACCCCAATAATGCGCTGCTCACAAAGGAGACCGCCGAAAAATATTTTGGCGACTGGAAAAGCGCGATCGGCAAAACCATTAAATGGAATAATAAGGATGTGGTTAAGATAACCGGCATCTTGGCGCCCATCCCCAAAAACACCGATTTCCAGCTTAAAGTAGTGATCGCCTTCGGCACCGGTTATACCGCTCGGATCGCAAAATCTACAGACTGGAACAGCACCAGCTCCGGTTTCGACTGCTTTATTTTGTTGCCTGCCAATGTAAGCCCTGCCCATATTACCGCACGGCTGCGCACTATGGTAAAAAGCCACCACACGGATGGTATCACCGACAGTGAAATTGCGCAACCGTTAAAAGAAGTTCATTTTGACAGCCAGGCAGGCGATTTTTCGAATGTGACCATATCGCCCAAAATGATCAAAATGTTGTGGATGATCGCTTTATTTATACTCATCATCGCCTGCGTTAATTTTATTAACCTGGCAACTGCGCAGGCCATAAACCGCGCAAAAGAAGTAGGTATACGCAAAGTGCTTGGCGGCAACCGCAGGCAGCTACAGCTCCAGTTTTTGACAGAAACGTTCGTCATCGTTTTGATTTCAGTGGTATTGTCACTTGGCATCGGGCTGATCGGTGTGCCTGCCGTGGGGAAAGTGCTGGATCTGCCTTTATCAGCAAATATGCTGCTGGTGGTTAATGTGGCCGTCTTTTTAATTGCAATAACGGTGGGCGTAACGCTACTGGCCGGCTTCTATCCCTCACTCATCCTTTCCGGTTTTAACCCTATCAACGCGCTGAAAAGTAAAATTGCCGTTAAAACCGCCAAAGGCATTTCGTTACGCCGCGGATTGGTTGTATTCCAATTTGTAGTAGCGCAGGGACTCATTATCTGCACGCTCATTATAGTCAAACAGATGAACTATTTTAACACAACAAACCTGGGTTTTGCTAAAGACGCGATCGTAAATGTGCCGTTCCCGCAGGATAGTGTGGCGAATAGTAAGATCGATTATTTACGAAACAAGCTAAACAGCCTTAAAGGTGTTGAACAACTAAGTTTCAGCTCGGATATTCCGACGGGCGAAGATGCTAATTGGGGATGGTTCAACTTTGACCATGCGCCAAAACACACCGATTTTTATTCCATATTTAAGCTTGCCGATGCTCAATACCTGGATACTTATCATTTGAAACTGGTTGCAGGCCGTAATTTGCTGCCGTCGGACACGATGAGAGAGTTTTTGGTGAATGAGGCAGTCGTACAAAAATTGGGCTTCCGCAACCCCCAGGATGTATTGAACAAGGAAATAGCGCTAAACCCCAAAATGAAAGGCCCTATTGTTGGGGTCTTGAAAAATTACCATAACCGGTCCCTGAAAAATGAGGATGCGCCGATGTTTATGACGACCTTTAAAAGGGCCTACGGCCTTACCAATATTAAGATATCTTCGGGCAATATTGCATCGACCATACCTGCGATTGAAAAACTTTGGAACCAGGTGTTTCCCGATTACGCCTTCGAGTATCAGTTCCTGGATGCCCGCATTGCACAAATGTACAAGCAGGAAAACCAGCTGGCCGATATTTACACCTGGTTTGCTGCAGTCGCTATATTGCTCAGTTGCCTGGGCTTGTATGGTTTGGCGTCGTTTATGGCTATACAGCGCATTAAGGAAGTGGGCATCCGCAAAGTTTTGGGCGCCTCTGTCTCGGGTATCGTTTACTTATTCTCGAAAGAATTCGTGTCGCTGATTGCCCTGGGTTTTGTTATTGCCACGCCGATTACGTGGTATTTGATGAACAAATGGCTGCAGGATTACACCTACCGCATTAACATACGATGGGATATTTTTGCCCTGTCGGCATTTATCGCAATCTTCATCGCGCTCGCCACCGTCAGTTTTCAATTGATAAAAGCTGCGCTTGTTAACCCCGTGGAAAGCTTAAGAAGCGAATAAAAGATTCGCATCTTCAAGTATTAGAGGTTGTTTTTAAAACCATTACTAATAGTGTAAAGTATGTATATTTAAATTATGGATAATGATTATTTAAAAATACTCGCGACTGTGACGACCGCCGTTATAGGCTGGATAGTAGCCCATTACCTAAATACGTTAAGGGATCGCTCATTAAAACGCAAAGAAGTAATAACTTCACATCTTATAAATGCATACAGAGTATTGACAAATGATGTTACAAAACGGGATTTAACTCCTGAAAGAAGAACAAAACTGGAAAACGTTGTTGCTGATATTCAACTCTTCGGCTCTATAGAGCAAATTGTGTTAGCTAAAAAATTAACCGATGATATAGTAGCTAATAGCGAATTCCCATTAGACGATTTGATTAATAATTTAAAAAATGATCTGCGCAGCCAACTTGGACTAAAAACGGTCAAAGGAAACGTAAGATGGTTAAGATTTGGTGAAATCCCCCCAATAAATTAATCGATAGAAATTCTCATCTTTGGAATGGCTTTATATCAGTCATTAGCATTTTATAAAAGTTCATTTTGGTCCATTAATTGTTATTTTTGTAATAAATGATTTTATGCTATGGATATTTCTTCCGTACATCCCCCATTTAGCAATGTACAGGCTGAACTATTAAAAGTTTTTAGCGCTGATATACCTGATAATCACCTTGCAGAATTGAAAAACCTAATGGCCCGGTTTCTGTTGGATAGGGCACGTGACAAGGCTGATGCTGCCTGGGCCGAAAAAGGTTATACCGATGAAAAATTGCAGCAAATACTTAAGAAATAATAATGCCGGCACTTAAAATAGTGCTCGACACTAATGCCTTACTTCGGTCGATCTCCCGCAAGTCGGAATACTCAATTGTTGTTGATAAGCTTTACGAAAATGCGTATGAATTATATATCAGCAATGAAATACAGCTGGAATATGAAGAAAAGATCACCGATATCTTTTCAAAGGAAACAGCAGAACTAATTATCGGTGCATTTTTATTGCTTCATAACGTAAAGAAAATAGATGTTCATTTCCATCTCGGTCTTATAAAAACTGATCCAGATGACAATAAATTTTCTGATTGCGCATTTTCGGGGAATGTTCATTTCCTTGTAACAGATGACAAACACTTCAATTTACTTAAAGCAATACCCTTCCCCGCCATCAATATTATCTCCCTTGCAGACTTTAAAAAGTTGATTGGTGATTAAGCGTAATGGTAATTACTGACGCCATTTGACATATCCAATTTCACGAAAAAAAGCCCTGTTTTGTAACCCAGGGTGACGTCTGTCATATAAATTCCTTTGGTGTGCCGCCCTTGCTTATTTTTATACCAGGGTTCATCCCCGTGTAACATAAGTAATTGAAAGCCATCAAAATATAAACACACAATGAAAACGTTTGGCGAAAATGTAGCGGGGTATAATATCCCTGTTTTAAACGAGAGGGAAATCAGGGCGTCGGCGGGCATCTTGTTTTTAGGTCTTATTATTTCGTTAATGCAAATCCTGTATAAAGGTGATTTTTTATTAATCAAATATTTTATAACCATTTTTCTTACGGATTTTCTTATACGCATTTTTATTACCCCTAAATTTTCTCCTACATTAATTATCGGGCGGCTGATCGTGCGAAGCCAGGCGCCCGAATACGTGGGCGCCGCGCAAAAAAAGTTTGCGTGGATAATCGGCTTACTTTTATCAGCAGTTATGTTCGCGCTCATGGTGCTTGCAAATTCATACAGCCCGATAACGGGCATAATTTGCCTGATATGTCTTATATTCACTTTCTTCGAATCGGTATTTGGCATTTGTTTGGGATGCAAAGTTTACAAGCTGTTTTACGGAAAAAAAGCGCAATACTGTCCCGGCGAGGTTTGTGACGTAAAAGCAAAACAGGATATTCAAAAAACATCGGGGAGCCAGGTGCTCATCGTTTTTGGATTGATAGCCTACATCTGGCTGGCGGCGGTGTTATTTAATAACCAATTCAGTAAAACGCCGCACGCCCTGTTTGCTATCTTTAGTAATTCAAAATCTAAATAACAGGGCCGTGAAAGTAGTAACTGATCACCGGCACGTCATGATAAACACTCCAGCAACCGCGTTGGAGGATCATTTTTCTCTATTCCGGACAGGTATTATCGGCCTTCATCAAACTTTTGAATCGCCTTTCGGAAAAAAACAGATTGTTTATGCTGACTGGACTGCGACAGGCAGGGCCTACCGGCCGATAGAAGAACGAATACAGCAAGAGATTATGCCATTTTTAGGCAATACCCACACTACGGCCACAATAACTGGTGCTTTAATGTCCGAAGCCTATGAAAAGGCAAAGGGTATCATAAAGCAACACGTCGGTGCCGATAGCAACGATGTATTGATCTTTTGCGGCAGCGGAATGACCGGAGCTGTAAATAAGCTGCAGCGGATATTGGGACTACGCATGCCCGCGCGAATGGCAGATTTTATGAAAAAAGGAAGCTCGCCGGATTATCAAATAGACGAGGCATTAAGGCCGGTTGTTTTTGTCACGCATATGGAGCATCACAGCAACTATGTTACCTGGCTGGAAACTATTGCCGACATCGAGATTATTAACGCGGATGAAAATGGTAAGGTCGACCTTGCGCACTTCAAAAGCCTGTTGGAGCAGCATAAACGTCGCACTAATAAAATAGCTGCCGTTACCGCTTGCTCAAACGTTACCGGTATAGAAACCCCATATCATGAAATAGCAAAAATGATCCACCAATACGACGGATTATGCTTTGTTGACTTTGCCTGTTCGGCTCCTTATGTTGAAATCAACATGCATCCAGCAGAAAAACAGGCGGATTTGGATGCCATTTATTTTTCAGGACATAAATTTTTGGGCGGGGCGGGTACCCCCGGCGTGTTGATCTTCGATAAAAAATTATATAAAAATGCCGTTCCCGACCAACCGGGTGGCGGTACCGTAGCCTACACCAACCCCTGGAACGGGCGCGAGTACGTTGCCAATATCGAACACCGAGAAGATGGCGGTACGCCGCCATTTCTGCAAGGTATAAAAGCGGCTATGTGTATCCGTCTAAAGGAAGAAATGGGCGTGGGAAACATACGCAGGCGGGAAAAGGAAATGCGGAAGCAAATTTTCAACAGGTTCTCGAAAATGAAGAATGTCCGGGTGCTCGAAAGCGCAGTAAAAAAACGACTCGACATTTTTTCATTTATAGTTGAAGGGGCACATTACAATCTGATTGTGAAGATCCTGAACGATCGTTTTGGTATACAGACCAGAGGCGGCTGCTCGTGCGCGGGAACATACGGACATCAGCTGTTGCACGTCGGCAAGGCCAGGTCGTACGAGATATTAAATTCAATCCGGTCTGGAAATCTCCTGAACAAGCCGGGTTGGATCCGGGTATCTGTACATCCGGTCATGACCAACGCCGAAATTGATTTTATAATGAATGCTATCGAATTGACCGCGTCAAATTACCCCGAGTGGATGAACGACTACGACTATGACCCGGCGTCTAACGAATATGCTTTCAAAGCGGTAACCACGAACGATCATCATAAGATCGACGATTGGTTTGATGTGTTCCACCAGCCGGCATCGACTCAGTCGTCTCCAACGGGTTCGGTAAGTTGGTTAAGCTTGATGTAGTGTTAAAAACCATACAGGCAGCGGGCATATTGTTATACAAGCCAAAAGTTCGGTGATCAGTAATACTTAGGATGCGTCATACAAGCAGGCGAGCATGCCGGTATTAACAAACCGATAATCCCGAATTCCAATCACTAATCCCGGCTAATATCCCCGCTGCCGCTTTTATGACTGCTGATACTTTTGGCGCCACCGGTATAATGAACGTCGCCCGACCCTGATACAGCCGCGTCGACATGACCGCTGGCATTGATCCTGGCATCGCCCGACCCAGTAACCCGCACCGCGGAATTAACAGTAACAAGGTCGCGTGCCGAAAAATCGCCCGATCCAACCACGCTTACTGTCGAATTATCCGCACGGCCCGACAGCCGCATATCGCCTGACCCCGAAATACTGCTTTCCAGCATTTTTGCTTCGATCCGGCCGGTCATATCGCCCGACCCGCTGATCCGTAATTTCAGGGAGCCGGCTCGAAGCCCGTCTTTAAAATATGCATCGCCCGATCCCGATATCGTTATGTCCTTCACATCTTTTATAACAACATATACCCGTATTTTTTGATGATGGCCCCACAAAAATCCCCAGTTCCACATTTCATGCCTGGTGTATATTTTTAAAACACCGTTGTTTACATCGGTGAGTATGCGGCGCATCATATCCGTCGGCGCCTCTATTTTTACCGATTCCACAGCACCCTGTTTAATGTAAACATCGTACGGGCCGGCAATATCCACTTCGTTAAACCCTGACAGGTGCCTATCGACGATTTCATATGCAGCTACGTTTGTTGTTGAATAAGCCCGGGCAAAAGCAAGGCTGCCTGAAGTCGCTAAAATAGCAACCAGCAATAATTTGATTGATGATCTCATGGTTATCGGTTTTTAATATAAGACGTCGTTACCAAGGTTTGGTTACAAGGAGATTAAAACTATCCCTTTAAATAATAAATCCGAAATCGAACATTCGACATCCAACATCTTTCTAATCCACCAGCACGCCTATATAATAATTAAAGGTGTCCACCTCGATATTATCTTTAGTCGCATTCTTAAGCTCAACCGGCGTAAAACGGGTCGATGGGGTAATAAATTCGTACTCGCCGCCTTTAACGCGCACCTTAACTGGCATTTTAAAACCTTTGGCATCCGCTATCCACCGGCAGTACAATTTGCCACGCATAAACATAAAGTTCAAAATGGGGATGTTTTTATATTTAAGATATTGCTCAAATACCGGCGACAGGTTTTTACCCGATCTCTCGTTGATATAATTTACCACCTGGTCGTAAGTTACCGTTTGGTGATAGAAGGTTTTATTTAAGCCGCGTAAAATAGAGCGCCATTTTTCATCGTCGTTAATGATCGTGCGGATCATGTTAAGAAGGTTGCCCCCTTTGTAATACATATCGCCCGATCCTTCCTTGTTCACGTTGTAAATGCCTACGATCGGCGCATCATTCTGGATCAGGAAGCGGGTACCATGCACATATTCCTGCCCGGCCTGCTTGCCGTAACGCTGTTCGATAAACAGCGATTCCGAATAATTGGTAAAGCTTTCGTGTATCCACATATCGGCCAGGTCCTTCGAGGTGATGTTATTGCCGAACCACTCGTGCCCGCTTTCATGTACAATAATAAAATCCCATTTTAATCCCCATCCCGTGCCCGACAGATCGCGCCCGAGGTAGCCGTTTTGAAAATGATTCCCATACGCCGTGCCGCTCTGGTGTTCCATGCCGAGGTGCGGGGCTTCGATCAGTTTATAGCCATCTTCATAAAAGGGATATGGCCCAAACCAATACTCAAAGGCTTTGATCATATCCTTTACATTTTCGCCGAATTGTTTTTTTGCCTTTTCCAGATTATAACGCAGCACCCAATAATCCAGCGTCAGCTTGCCCTTTTCACCATTATAAACATCACTAAAATGGGTGTATTTGCCGATATTGGCTTCGATGTCATAATTGTTGATCGGGTTGGCCACAAACCAGTCGTACCGGGTATAGCCGTTGTGCAGTTTCGTCACTTTGCGCAGCCTGCCATTCGAAACATCCTGCAAGGTATCGGGTACGCTGATGCTAATTAGCGCGCTGTCGACCTCGTCATACTGATGGTCTTTATTAGGCCACCATATGCTCGCGCCCACACCCTGACAGGCCGTAGCCACCCATGGGTTGCCTAACGAATCCTTTGCATAAACAATCCCGCCGTCCCAGGGCGCGCGCTTGGCCACCGTTGGATGGCCCGAATAATAAACGGTAAACTGTTCTCTGCTGCCTTTTTTTATGGTTGCCGGGAAGGTTACAAAAACCGCGTTGTACTCACGTGTGTAAGGCAACTCATGGCCCTTGTAAACTACTTTCTCCACCTTTAAATTAGCAAACAGGTCAAACTGTAGCTTTGTAAAATCCTGAACAGCAGTAAACTTAAACAGATTGCTGCCGCTAATGAATTTATTGGCGATATCAAACTTAACATCCAGGTGGTAGTAGTCGATGTCGTAACAGGTACGCAGCGGGGTGAGGTATCCGCGCAGGGAATCGGCACGGGTAAATTTTTCTTTGGGTGTGCCAAGCTGGGCATTGGCGGAAAAAGAAACCAGTAAAAATGCACAAAGCGTCAATCGGTGTAATCTCATTTATTTATTGCTATTATCGGTGTAATCCTCATTAAATCGCTGCAATCCAGTTATTCCAATACGGTAACATTTACATGCGAAAGCGCCGCATCATCATGATATATCCGGATGGTTGCCTTTTGGAAATCTGAGTCCTTGGCCTGGTTAATATCCTCAAATTTTTGCGGGTTCCTGTCAGCAAGCGGGAACCAGGTATTTTGCACCTGTATCATAATGCGGTGCCCCTTCCTGAAGGTGTGGGCAACATCGGGCAGGTTATATTTAATCTCGGTTACCTTCCCCGGCACAAATGGCTCGGGATGCTCAAAAGAGTTGCGGAATTTGCCCCTGAAAATCTCACCCCGTACCAGCATTTCGTACCCGCCCATTGTTACATGTTTAGGGTTGGGTTTAGGTTCAGGATAATCGTCCGGAAAAACATCGATCAGTTTTACAACAAAATCCGCGTCTGTACCGGATGTTGACGCAAAAAGATCGGCTATTACTGGGCCGGTTAGCGTGATATCCTCTCTCAAAATATCGGTTTGATATGTTTTTACGTCGGGCCTGCGCTCGGCGAAGCGCTGATCGTCCAGCATATATTCCCTGGTACGCCGGGCCTGAATGCCGGCCTGGTAAGGCACCGGCGCTGCCGGGTCGCTTATATATTCGTCAAACGAACTATTTTTAGTTTTTTTCGCTTCAAAGGCCATCTTTCCATTTGGCTGAAAATAAAGCGTTTTTTGCACGGTATTTTTTGGCGGCCACTGGTTAAATTTTTTCCACTCGTTGCTGCCCGAGATAAATATCACGGCTTTCGGAAGATTAGCTTCACCCTCGCCCTTCAGGTAATATTTAAAAAACGGAAGCTCCAGGTTTTCACGGAACCAAAGGCTGGTTTTTTGTCCGAAGTCCTGGTCGCCAAAGTATTGCCCTTCACCGCGCTCCCATCCGCCATGAAACCAGGGACCCATCACCAGGGTATTTGGATGGCTTGCGGGGTTTTGCTTTTCTATCGCTTCAAAAACATGCAATGCGCCAAAGCAGTCCTCTGCGTCGAAAAACCCGCCCACTATCATGGTAGCCGGTGTCAGGTTTTTCAGATGCGGACGTATATTCATATTCTGCCAAAACCAATCGTAGTTGGGATGGGCCATCATGTTGTCCCAAAACTTCACCGAATCGCCGAAGTAATGTTTTTTGAAATTGGGCAGCGCGCCCATTTCCAGGTAAAACTTATAGTTATCTGCCTCCCTGTATTTGATGCCGTTTTTAAACTGTGCAGGCGTAATTGGCTTTGGCCGTGGTACACCGAAGCCGGTTAAAAATGCGAAGGCGTCCATTTGGAATAATGCCCCGTTATGATGAAAATCATCGCCGATAAACCATTCCGTCACCGGCGCCTGCGGCGATACAGCTTTTAAAGCGGGATGCGCGTTGGGAAGCGAGGCGGTAGAATAAAATCCCGGATACGATATTCCCTCGATGCCCACCTTGCCGTTATTGTCCGGCAAATTCTTTATCAGCCAGTCGATAGTGTCGTATGTGTCGGTACTTTCATCCACATCCTTGCTTCCCTTTTTGTCAGCCGTTATCGGGCGCACATCAACAAAATTGCCCTCGCTCATCCACCTGCCACGCACATCCTGGTAAACAAAGATAAAACCCTCTTTCTCAAGCAGCATATTTTGACCCAACGTGCGCTTGTATTCATTTTCGCCATACGGGCCCACGTTATAGGGCGTACGCGTCATAATTATAGGATATTTTTTCGAATGGTCCTTCGGCAAATAAATCGATGTAAAAAGCAGTTTGCCATCGCGCATCGGAATGCGCTTTTCCATTTTAGTGTAGTTTTGCCGTGTATAAAGAGAGTCGGCCGACGATTGCGCATAGCAGGATAAGCAGTATGCTGCCAATACAAATAAAAGTAAAGTTCTTTTCATGGGATATAGGGTCAGTTTAAACCACTAATTTAGCAAGTTAATTCTTAAAATTTTATTCGTGTTGACATCGTTACATAAAAACTTTAAAAAACTTATTAAAATATTTTAAAAAGTATTTGCGGATGTCCACTTTAATTTATTAGGTTTGTAATAACGAATGCGCTGGATAATTATACACAGAACTTTTGGTAGCCTTGCGATAGTGGGGTTAAATTTAATAGTTAAATTGGTTTGAAAAAATCCCTGCCCAGGCGGGGATTTTTTTTGTATTATCGGTAAAAATTATAAACACCTGAATCATGGCCCGATTAAATTTATTGGAGGAAACCCGGTACGAAAAGCTGCCGGTAACAGTTTACGCCAGCCAGGCAAAGGCCTCTGTGGCTGTGGCCCGGCGGATTGCCGACCTTATTCGCAATAAAGAAAAAAAGGGTGAAAAAACGATCCTTGGATTGGCTACCGGCGTGACGCCCGTAGGGGTATATGCTGAGCTCGTTCGGATGCACAGGGAAGAAGGGCTGAGCTTTAAAAATGTGATCACCTTTAACCTTGACGAATACTATCCAATGAAGCCCACAGCCGTTCAAAGCTATGTGACTTTCATGTACGAAAACTTGTTTAGCCATGTCGACATCGATAAAAAAAATGTACACATTCCAAATGGCACATTAAAAAAGGACGATGTGGCGGCCTTCTGCCTGGATTATGAACAAAAAATAACCCAGTTAGGCGGCCTCGACCTGCAAATATTAGGTATAGGCCGTACCGGCCACATCGGTTTTAACGAGCCGGGATCGGCGCCAAACTCCGGCACAAGGCTGGTAACGCTGGACGACCTTACCCGGAGCGACGCCTCCAGGGATTTCGGTGGTAAGCAAAATGTGCCCACCAAAGCCATCACGATGGGCGTAGGTACGATATTCAAAGCCAGGGAAATAGTGCTGATGGCATGGAGCCGGAAAAAAGCGCCGATCGTTAAAAAAGCTGTTGAAGGCGAAATATCCGGCGAGGTGCCGGCCACCTATCTACAGCTTTCAGATAATGTGGAGTTTGTATTGGACGAGGCAGCGGCCAGCTCATTAACCCGTTTTGACACCCCCTGGCTGGTTAAAGATTGCGTGTGGGCCAATCAATTAAAAAAGAAGGCCGTCATCTGGCTGGCCAGCGCGGTTGATAAACCAATTCTGAAATTAACCGAAGAAGATTATAACAACCATGGCATGGCCCAGCTGGCTGTTGAGCAGGGGCCGGTTTATAATATCAATATCGACATATTTAACCAGGTACAGCATACGATCACCGGGTGGCCGGGCGGCAAGCCCGATTCCGACGATTCGCAAAGGCCCGAGCGGGCACAGCCGGCCCGTAAGCGGTCCATCATTTTTTCGCCTCACCCGGACGATGATGTGATCTCGATGGGCGGTACCTTTATCCGTTTGGTTGACCAGGGGCACGATGTGCATGTAGCGTATCAAACCTCTGGCAACACGGCTGTTTGGGATGACGATGTGCTCAGGTTTGTCGAGTTTGCCATCGATTTTAACGAAAGTATCGGCGAAGATAGCGCGCATTTAAAGGGCATTTATCAGCAAATGCGGGATTTTATGCCTACCAAGCAGCCTAACCAGATCGACACGAAGGAAATAAGAGATGTAAAGGGCTTTATCAGGAAAACCGAAGCCATATCCGGCGCTCGTTATGCCGGGCTGGATGACGATCATATTCATTTTATGGCGCTGCCATTTTATGAGACCGGCAAGATTAAGAAAAACACCGTCGGTGAGGAAGATATACAGTTAACGATCGAGTTGTTACAAAAGGTAAAGCCCCACCAGATATTTGCCGCCGGCGATTTTGCCGATCCTAACGGCACCCACCTGGTTTGTTTTAACATCATCCTGGGGGCGTTGAACAGGCTGAAGAAAACGGAAGATTGGGTAAAGGATTGCTGGCTGTGGATGTACCGTGGTGCATGGCTGGAGTTTGAAACCTGGGAAATTGAAATGGCCGTGCCGCTTTCGCCCGAGGAAGTAGTGAGAAAGCGCAACGCGATATTTAAGCACCAATCGCAAAAGGACAGGCCGGTATTCCCCGGCGATGACGCCCGCGAGTTTTGGGTACGCGCCGAGGACCGCACGCGCGAAACCGCACGCAATTACGACAAGCTCGGCATGGCCGAGTACGAAGCCATGGAGGCCTTTGTTAGGTATAGGTGGTAAAACAGTCAGTATTTGTTGCGGTCCCAATGCGCGGCTAAGATGCTATAAAAAAAGCGGGCTTTAACCCGCTTTCAATACATCGTTAAAGAACATTCCTAAGCAATGTCAAACCTGTCAAGGTTCATCACCTTAACCCAGGCGGCAGCAAAGTCATCAATAAATTTACCGCTGCCGTCGGCCTGCGCATATACTTCGGCGATAGCCCGCAGTTCAGCGTGCGAGCCAAATACCAGGTCGGCGCGGGTCGCGGTCCACTTCACTTCGCCGGTTTTGCGGTCGCGGCCCTCAAACAGCTCGCAGTCTTCGCTCACCGGTTTCCAGGTGATCCCCATGTCCAGCAGGTTCACAAAAAAGTCGTTCGTTAACTGCCCGGGACGCGTGGTCAAAACGCCATGTCGCGAGCCATCGTAGTTGGCGTCCAGCGCGCGCATGCCGCCTACCAGTACCGTTAATTCTGGCACCGTGAGCGTTAATAAATTGGCCTTGTCGATCAGTAATTCTTCCGTGCGCGCCCTGCTTTTTGGGTTGCGATAATTGCGGAAGCCGTCGGCAGCGGGCTCCATATGCTGAAACGATTCGATATCGGTTTGCTCCTGCGAGGCATCCGTACGACCAGACGTAAATGGAATTGCGATATCCCGGCCCGCGTCCTTTGCCGCTTTTTCCACCGCGGCGCAGCCTGCCAGCACGATCAGGTCGGCCAGCGAAACTTTTTTACCATCGGCCCGCGCATTGAATTCGGCTTGAATATTTTCCAATACCCCCAGCACCTGGTTGAGCTGTACCGGGTTGTTGGCTTGCCAATAGCGTTGGGGTGCAAGGCGGATACGTGCGCCGTTGGCGCCGCCGCGTTTATCGCCGGCCCTAAAAGTCGCTGCCGAGGCCCAGGCCGTGGATACCAGCTGCGAAACGCTCAAGCCCGAAGCCAGGATTTTTTCTTTTAAGGCAGCGGTGTCGTGGCCATCGATCAGCGGGTGGTCAATGGCAGGGACAGGGTCCTGCCAAACCAATTCCTCCGCCGGGACATCAGCGCCCAGGTACCGCGCCCGAGGGCCCATGTCGCGATGCGTCAGCTTAAACCAGGCGCGTGCAAACACGTCGGCAAACTCATCAGGGTTTTCATAAAACCGTCGTGAAATCTTCCCGTATGCCGGGTCGAACCTTAAGGCAAGGTCGGTGGTCAGCATGGTGGGGCGGCGCTTCTTTGTGCTGTCAAAGGCATCCGGAATAATGTCGCCGGCGTTTTTGGCTACCCATTGGTGCGCGCCACCGAGGCTTTTGGTCAGCTCCCATTCAAAAGAAAACAGGTGGTCAAAAAAGTCGTGGCTCCATTGCGTCGGCGTTTTGGTCCAGGTTACTTCCAACCCGCTGGTGATGGTATCCGGCCCCTTGCCGCTGCCGTAGCTGTTTACCCAGCCGAAGCCCTGCTGCTCTATGCCGGCCGCTTCGGGTTCCTTGCCCACATGCTCGGATGAAGCTGCGCCGTGGGTTTTCCCAAAACTATGTCCGCCTGCTATCAGCGCGACGGTCTCCTCGTCGTTCATGGCCATGCGGCCAAAGGTTTCGCGTATATCCCGGGCAGCCATCAGCGGGTCGGGGTTACCGTCGGGCCCTTCCGGGTTCACATAGATCAGGCCCATTTGCACGGCCGCAAGCGGTTTTTCCAGGTTACGCGAATGAATGTCGCCCAATGCGTCATCGTCGGATACCAATACGCCATGGTCATCTACCACGCCGCCGGCGCCGTGGGCATAGCGGTGCTCGTCGCCCAGCCAGGTATTTTCCGAGCCCCAGTAAACGGCTTCATCAGCCTCCCATACATCCTCGCGGCCGCCGCCAAAGCCGAACGTTTTAAAACCCATCGACTCCATGGCCATGTTGCCCGCGAGTACCATCAGATCGGCCCACGAAATTTTGTTGCCATATTTTTGTTTAACCGGCCAAAGCAGCCTGCGCGCTTTATCCAGGCTCACATTGTCGGGCCAGCTATTGAGCGGCGCAAAACGCTGCTGCCCCTGGCCCGCGCCGCCGCGTCCGTCGGTAATACGATAGGTGCCAGCGCTATGCCATGCCATGCGCACAAACAACCCGCCATAGTGGCCAAAGTCGGCCGGCCACCAATCCTGCGAATCGGTCATGAGCGCTTTCAGGTCGTTTTTCACGGCTTCCAGGTCCAGGCTTTTGAAAGCTTCTGCGTAATTAAAATTTTTATCCATAGGGTTGGTCGCAACCGTATGCTGGCGCAAAATGCCCAGCTTTAGCTGGCCGGGCCACCAATCGCGGTTACGGGTGCCCGCGCCCCCAACGTTACTTTTCATGCTGCCGTTGTGAAACGGGCATTTGCTGATGTCATTTGAATTGTCTTCCATTGTTGTGTCGTTAGCAATTCAAATTTATAACACTATATCGTACCAAAAAATCGAATGTTTCTATCCGGTATAGGTTTTGTCTATAAGACTCGGCGTGGTACGGACCCTATTCTTGAGATGGAGCGTGCTTTGGGTGATATTATTGTTGCCAACTACACAATAGCAATTTACCTGGTGCATGCAGTGCACAGCGCAGTTAGTAACATTAATAAGTATTTTGATCGCCCGCGGGGCATTGAGACAGAACTTAACAAGTATTAGTATCAGGTATAAGCAGAACCCCAATCAGGCCGATTGCATCAACCGGACATCATTGATATGATATGGACGCGAGCCCTCGCTGTTTGCCAACTCAACCAATATGATGGACGATCCTATTCTCTGGTCTTCCATCACCATCCCCTTGCCGTCCGGCGTCTGAATTAAATCGCCTGCTTCATATAAACTAAACTGCATTTTCCAAAAATTGTATTAATAATTCTATCGATGGTTTAATAGGTAATAACCGTAAAAAAAATTATCGCAAAAAGCGTACCAGCACAGGTCACGATTTTCATTTTGTTAATTTAAATACAAAAACTGGTCGCTATCAGGTGCTTCTTAATTTATGATTAATATCGTATCGAACGCTGTACAAATATTGACGTTTTTTTCATACACCGCTAACATCTGCCTCTTACACTTATTGGGTGACCGCACTGATAAATATGGCCTGCTTCATAGTCGCGTTAAAGATCAAACGATGCCCCGCGTCATTTACGTGGATACCATCGCCTGCGTCATACGATGGATTGATGGAATAGGTAGAGGTGCTTAGCTGGTCTAAAAAATCATTCATATGGTAAGTATATACCGCTTTAATTTTATCATTGATGGTTTTTAACCGCATGCGTTGGCTCGCATCGGTAAAATCACGCGGCTGTGTACTAAAAATAATATAAGGTACTTTTGCCGACTCCAGCGCCTGCGTAATTTTTGCGTAGTTGCTTAAAATCTCGTCGTCGGTATAATTAAAGGCGATATCGTTGGATGGCAGGCTAATGATCACCAGCCCCGGATGATATGACAAAGCTTTGGAAACATTCCTGGCGGTGTCGGGCACAGGCCTTCCGGCGACAGCGGTGCTGCCGGTAGGCGAAACCTCATAGGTGCTGTACCCACCAAATGCTAAATTTACAAATTTGGCTTTAATGTTGGTTTTATTCACAGCGGCGTTCAGCCGGTTTGCCCATGCCGAGTCGGGTGGAGTAGCTCCCGTGCCTTCGGCAGTCGACGACCCGAGGATTACCACGGTCGGCGGCCCCTGCGGTTTTGTATTAATCGCCGGCTGCTCCTTTTTACAGGCCGTAAAGCAGATTGCTGCTAACAATAAAAGATTTAGTTTAAGTAGTTTCATTTATTTAATTTTTACCGTTTGTCAAATAATTACCACAGGAAACGTATAAGTTTTTAGTCACCAATAACCAACCCGTCGCAAACACCATATCTTAATTTCACTTTTTCAGTGCATTTTAGTTCCGCGCGGTATTTAATTCAAACCCAATGCCAATTAATCAACAGTAAATAAATTTAATAATACACGGGTATTTAGTCGGTATCCGTAGCTTGGATTGATGCAGACAGTTTTAGGAAATTTTAAACCGGAGCCCACTGTAACATTCTCCAATCAGTTCAGCCGGTTGTCGATTTTACCTTAAAGTTTCACCGTGAAAAATAAATATTATATTGCGTTTGCTAACACCTTCCCACCTATTATGACACGTATAAAAAGACGGGCTTTTATAAAGAATTCATTGATCGCCGGAGCAGGCGCCGCTTTAGCTCCGCATATTCTTTTGGCGAAAACGGCGGCGCCTAAAAAAGTCATCGTGGCAGGGGCCGGCATCACGGGGCTTTGCTGCGCTTATGAACTGATGAAAAGCGGGCACGACGTGGTGGTGCTGGAGGCGTCCGGACGGTACGGCGGGCATGTGTTTACCGGCCGGGACGGCTTGTCGGACGGCCTTTATGCCGACTTTGGTGCAGACCATATCACCAAGCCAGGCTATGAGCGTTTTTTCGATTATATAAACGAATTTAACCTTACGGCGATCCCTTATCCGAATGCCGAGGGGTCGGAGGCCGCAACCGATGGGCATCAGCTAAAAATGATCGGCGGTAAATTTTATACTGCCGATCAGCTTAAAGACACCGAAGTGCTTGCAAAATTTGGTTTTAACGACCGGGAAGTCAGGTTCCTGTCGCAGAACCCGTTTTATGCCTTAAGCGCACTGTACCTGAAACCATACCTCGCAAAGTTCAAAGATCCGTACCAGCCCTATGGCGTCGGGTACGATGAATTTGATAAAATACCCATCGCCGACATTTATAAAAAAGAAGGCGCCTCGCCGGCCGCGCTTCGGTTTTTGGGCGGCAGGCACACCAACGCCCTTTACCATTTATGGCGCGCCGCCATCATGGACTTCCGTGGCATACCGCTTTCAGAAGGCGATACCTATCATCTTAAAAACGGTAACGAACAATTGCCAATGGCGTTTGCCAAACGGCTGGGCAATCGCGTAAAGCTAAATCACCCGGTTACTGGCATAAAACACAATAGTTCGGGTGTAACAGTTACTTACAAGGCCTTTGGCCTCGACAGCGAGAAAGAGATGACTGCCGATGTGCTGGTGAATTGCATTACGCTCCCGGTATTTAAAAATATACCCGTCTCGCCGCCATTATCCGCCGAAAAGCAATACGTTATAGATAACCTGCCCTATTCCTCGCATCCCTTTTATGTGTTTGAGGCAGCTACGCGGTTTTGGGAAGATGAAGGTTTTAAAAGTATCAACATGGAATTTGAACACCCGGATATCTCGTCGATATGGGAGGAGACGAACAGGATAGAAACTACGCGTGTGATACTAAAAGCTTTTGGCCCGGGGGGCTTGTCGCCGCAGCGGGTATTGGCGGCCTTCCGGTCGGTATACCCGGGCAAACACGACACCATCGAACAGGCGTTAACCAAAGACTGGACCACCGACAAATACGCGCCGGCCTGCGAAATGGAGGCTTTCCCTATAGGCGAAATGCACAAGTTCTGGCCGCAGATCATGATGCCCGAAGGCAGGATATATTTTGCAGGCACGTACGCCGATAACATGAGCCGGGGGATGGAGTCGTGCTTGCGCTCCGCGCAACGGGTGGCGGGAGAAATCAATAAGCTGTGATAAATTTTCCATTTTGGATGTTGGTTTTCATCCCGGTAGCTATCGCGATAGGATTTAGTTTTACCAGGTTAATATCGCCCCTAAGGGGACGGCGGTTTATTTATTTAAACTCGCTTATCATTCTTGCTTTATATTTTACGGCTATCTGCAGCACAACGCAAGAGGAAAACAATGCGCCGTCGGTGAAGATCAATTCTCCAAAAAATAATGCCGTTATTAACGCCAGAGCCGCAGTTAACTATGAAATTGACGTTGCCGACAAGGAGGACGGCAATTCGAAATATGACGAGATAAATAACAAAGAAGTTTTGTTGGAGGTGAAACTGGTTAAAGATAAACTTACCTTGGTTAAGATAGTTCAGCCCGACCCGCCTGCATTAACCATCATGCGTACATCAAATTGCTTTAATTGCCATAACTTCAATAGCAAATCCATCGGGCCGTCATTTTACGACATTAGCAGGCGGTACCGTATCAGCACGGCCAATACTGACACGCTGGTAAAACGGATCAGAGTGGGCTCCTCAGAAATATGGGGAAAAGAAAAAATGCCGGCGCACCCCGAATTAAAGACGGAAGCGATCAAAACTACCGTGGGCTGGATTTTGAAACATGCGGCCGACCCCGGCATCGATTATTATATCGGTGCAGCCGGAATATTCCGCGTTAAAAAAACCGGGGTGTACAGGCTTACGGCCACTTATCTTGATCAAGGGCAAAAAAACGCCCCCGGCAGGCAACGTTTAATGGGCCATGACGTAATTTACCTGCACTGCAAATAATATCACTTCAGCACCAGGTCGCTTCTCACCGGGTAGTGGTCAGATAATTTCTTTTCGATAATCCTGTAATTCATCACGTCAAATTGCGGGGTAGCCAGGATATAATCGATCTGGTAATTGGGAAAATTACCGTTATAGGTGCGGCCAAAGCCGACGCCGCGTTCGCGGAAAGTGTTTTTTAACCCTTTCGCCATTTGGCTTACCGCATAAGAAGAAGGCGTATCGTTAAAATCGCCCGATATGATGTAGGGATAGGGGCACGACGCGGCATGCTCCTTAATTTTTACCACCTGGTCGCTGCGTTTCTGAAAAGCATATTTTAATTTGCCGCCCACCCGCCGGGTCGATGATATATCAGTGCCTTGCTGGATCACGTTGTTAATATACTTATAATCCTCGGGCTCAAAACTGATCGATTGTAAATGCACGCTGTACACCCTGAACTGCCGGTCGCCTTTTTTCACATCGATATAAATGCACGAATTCAGGCTCTTTTTATCGGCCAGCAGGATAAATCCATGCCCCGTGATGGGGTACTTCGAAAAGATTGCCACCCCGATAGATTCATCGTTATTAAAGATGATCGGCTCAAAATAATATTGATCGGAACCCATGATACGTGTGATCGAGTCGCGCATATCATATTGCCCGTGCTTGCGGGTATAAAACTCCTGGAACCCGATAATATCGGGCTGCTGCTCGCGGATGATCTGCAGGATATCGCGTTTTGTAGAAACATCGTTTTTAGAGCCGTACCGTTTAAAATTATGCACGTTATAGGTCATCATCCTAATCGTGTTGCCGTCCTTCACCGGCCGGTCGGCCGCCTGCGAACGAAAACCGATATTGTTATTCAATACATTCCATCCGCAAAGTATGCAAAGCAGCGACAGCAATAAATACCATTTTTTGCGAAACAGCCAGAAAAATACCATGATGAGGTTACCAAGCAGCAGCATGGGATAGGCCAGGCCGAAAAAGGCGATCATCCAGGCTTTTTTTGGATCGACGACCGGTGCGAGGTAGCTGATCAGCAGCGCAAGGCTCAATAGGATATTTAGCCCAAGTAAGAACTTATCTAAAAGGGAGATTTTGCGCTTAGCCTTCATTGCTGGCCCGAAATAATATTTCCTTTTCCTGCTTGCTCAGGCTATCATATCCCGACTTTGAAATTTTATCGAGTATAACGTCCACGTCTTCCTGGCGCGGCAGGGCCGATGGATTTTTGGATGTGTTTTTAGCAACTATCTTTAGCTTGGGCCGGCCTCTGAAAAGCTTATCGATATTACCGATCCAGTCGTTGCCATTTTGCAGCTGGCGGATATACACGTAACCCAGCAGCGCCCCGCCAAGATGCGACATTTCGCCGCCGGCGTTGAGCCCCGTAATACCAAGGAAATCTATGATCACGAAAAACAACGCCAGCCATTTTAGCCGAACGGGCCCGATAAATATCAGCGAAATCGTATAATCAGGCAGCAGCGTTGCCGTGGCCACAATGATAGCCATTACGCTGGCCGATGCGCCGACCATCACGCTAAGGTACGCCGCGTTGGCATGGGTGAAGGCGGGAATTGTATTAAAAGCTAAAACAAACAACAATGCTCCCGCCAGGCCACCCATGATATAAAGGCCCAGTGTTCGCTTTTTGCCCACATACTCTTCAAATATTTGCCCGAACCAGTAAAGCCATAGCATATTGAAAAGGATATGCAGCACGCCGGCATGCATAAACATATAGGTAAACGGCGTCCAGAAGCGGGTAAGGAGCTTGGGCAGATAAGCAGGCAGGGAAAGATAATCGTTGAGATGGCTTGCTATAAAATTACTTTCGAAAAATAACCGCTCGATAACCGCCGGGATATTCACAGCAAGGAACACCGCGATGTTAATGCCGATAAGCAGGTTCAGTTTGCTCCCCGAGCGCAGTATTTTGTATTGTATATTTTGCCAGAGCGTGGTCATAATTCAATTGCTATACTGCGGTTAAATTGTTTCGGTAACAAGCTGTTTTTGTTTTAATAGTACAATATAAAAAATGGCCCGGCTATTTCTCTATATAATCGAAAACTTTTACCTTTTCAGGACATTCACCTCACCTGTACCGCCAATACTTTACCAGGATAAAGCCTAGCAATGCGCCCCCAAGGTGCGCAAAATGCGCAACATTGTCACCGCCAAACTGTCCGAAACCGAGGATGATTTCCAGTACGATGTATACCGGTATAATGTATTTAGCTTTTACGGGTACGGGTATAAATAGTATCATCAGCTCCATATCGGGATACAACATGCCGAAAGCCACCAGCAAACCAAAAATAGCACCAGAAGCACCCACAACAGGATAGGTGTAAATATCCTTTAGCTTTTCATAAGCGATGGCGTTGGGGACTAACATGCTGCCGTTATTCGCCGTGAAGCTGCCAATAAGTGAATGTACTTCAACGCTTTGAACGAGTATTTGGAATAATCCCGCGCCAATACCGCATATAAAATACAAATTGAAAAAACGCTTTGGGCCAATGGCATATTCCAATATAGGCCCGAACGAAAATAAGACAAACATATTGAAGAGGATGTGCATCCACCCGCCATGGAAAAACATGTAGGTGAGGATTTGCCATACCTTAAAGTAAGGTGACCCGAAATAGAACAGCCCGACGTGTGGAATTACTGACGTGTTGTAACTGTAATCGCTTAATATTACGTACGGTATAAAACAGATCAGGTTAATGATCAGCAGGTTTTTTACAACTGGTGTCAGGTTAGCAAAAGGCGACTGGCGGTAGGCACTCATAAAATATCTATGGTATAAGGTTGTTTATTTTTCAAATCGTTCAATCAATTCGTTTATCGTAAAAGTGGTAATTACCTGTTTGCCATTTAACGCGACATTGGGCATCTGGCAGGCAAAAAGCTGGTCGATCAGTATATTCATTTCCTCTAATGACATCTTTGTCCCCGCTTTCGTTGCAGCGTTGCGTGCTAAAGCCCGCGCCAGGCTGTCCCGTTTGTCCAGCTTTAATACAGCCTGGTTATTTTTAAATCCTTCCAGCAACTGTTCCAGCAGTTCATGTTCGCCAACATTGTTTAAATCCGCCGGTATGCCATCAACCACCACCGTGTTTTTGCCAAACTCGCGAATATCAAATCCCAGCGCCCTAATATCGGGTAAAAGTTCCTTTAATAACTCAAAATCGCTGCTATTTAATGTTACCGATTGCGGGAACAGGCTTTGCTGGCTTACACCCGAATGGTTTTGCAGCTGGTTTAAAAAACGTTCGTATAAAATGCGCTCGTGCGCGGCCTGCTGGCTGATGAGCATAAAGCCCGATTTTATTTGCGACAAAATGAACCGGTTATGTACCTGGAACAGCTGCCGCTCGCTTGATTTATGTACATCCTGGTCGTCGACCTCAATGCTTTTTTCATCGTGCATCTGGTGCTGAACAGCGCTTTCCCTTTTGCTGATCTCGTAAAGCGTATCCCAGTTTTGTGGTATCGGCGTGTTGCGGTGCTCGCCGGCGTTTCGTAAAAAGGGGATCTCGCGTTCCGGCTTCTTGTCCGCATTGAAAGGATTAAAATCCGGGTTAAACGAAATTACCGGCGCAACAATTTCTTCCAGCGGCTTTGGCGTAACCAGGTGTTCAATGCTGTTTTCCTGGTCGAAGTCGAGGCTTGGTGTAATATTATACCTGCCCAGTGAGCGCCTTACCGCCGACCGCACAATGGCGTAGATCGTTTGCTCATCCTGGTATTTGATCTCCGTTTTAGTAGGATGAACGTTGATATCGATCTTTGAAGGGTCGATATCGATAAAAAGGACGTAAAGCGGGTAGGTATCCTCCGGCAGCAGCTCCTTAAAAGCCATCAGCACGGCGTGATTTAAATAGGCGTCGCGTATAAAACGGTTGTTCACAAAAAAGAATTGCTCTCCGCGTGTTTTGCGCGCAAATTCGGGCTTGCCTACAAAGCCGCGCAGTTTTATTACGGACGTATCTTCCTCAACCGGGACCAGGCGTTCGTTATAGTTATTGCCGAAAAGATGTATAATGCGCTGCTTCAGCGTGGCGCCGGGCAAATGATAAACCTCCTGCCCGTCGTGGTGCATGCTAAAAAACACCTTTGGGTTGGCAAGCACGATGCGCTGAAACTCATCGATGACATGCCGCATTTCCACCGGGTTGCTTTTTAAAAAATTGCGGCGGGCGGGCGTATTGTAAAACAGGTTTTTTACACAAATAGACGTGCCGTAATTGGCCGAGCAGGGCTCCTGGCTGATGACTTCCGATCCTTCGACGAGAATGCAGGTCCCCAGCTCATCCTCGTGCCTCCGCGATTTCAGCTCTGCCTGCGATATCGCGGCGATAGAAGCCATAGCTTCGCCCCGGAAGCCCATGGTACGGATAGCGAAAAGGTCTTCGGCTTTACGGATCTTGGAGGTTGCATGCCGTTCAAAGCTCATCCTGGCGTCGGTCATGCTCATGCCGCAGCCGTTATCGATCACCTGTATCAGCGATTTGCCGGCATCCTTAAGTATCAGTTGTATCTTATCCGCCCCGGCATCGATGGCGTTCTCCACCAGCTCTTTTACCGCCGATGCCGGCCGCTGCACAACTTCGCCTGCGGCAATCTGGTTGGCAACGGCATCAGGTAAAAGCTGGATGATATCTGGCATGGTATAAAAAATTCCCCCGGGTTATATTTCGACGCTAAATTAAATATTTGAAGGCATAACTTTAGCACGGTGTAATGAAATGCAGGGCCTCCACGAATTTACAAATGACGGGCGAACCTCCTCCACCTAACAGAGCTGGGCTAAGCTTAAACATTTAAAAATCAAAGAACCATCTCCTTTGGAGAGGGCAGGGTGAGGCTTAAGCAACATCCGAAAATACACACTCACTTTGGGAAAGCACACAGCGACGCTATCGAAGTGCTAACGGGCTAAACTCCCTTTCCCGTAAAACCGCCAGGGGAATCAGGCTCAACCTAAACAAAACCGGTTCTATGATGTTTTGTGTGGGTAACTGAATTTTATGACCCAGAGGGTCAACCCGTTTGTAGAACTATCCGCATTGTTATCTATTGCCTCGTAGAGGCTACCCCCTGTCCGCAGGTTAAGTCATTAAAAATCCTGTTCAAATAGTAAAATCTTTTAATTTACGTATCTAAATGTCTTTTTGTTGTGAAAAGCCATCCGGTTAGGGTAGCCTCTACGAGGCAATAACGCTAACTTTGTTTTTTCTACAAACGGG
>Ga0134125_10001291_pt1 | contig 30929 bp, 18 predicted proteins | sample KB31751_FD_96464 | JGI IMG/M metagenome (GOLD analysis project Ga0134125, IMG submission 96464) | Terrestrial soil microbial communities with excess Nitrogen fertilizer from Kellogg Biological Station, Michigan, USA - KB3-175-1 | ecosystem: Environmental > Terrestrial > Soil > Unclassified ... | reverse complement strand
TGAACAAACAAAGGAATAAACACCTAAAAATCAATCAATTTATGTAATCATAAAAAACTCCTTTTTTTCAAAAACATCAAAATCCGCGCTTTTGAAAAAAAGGAGTTTTTAGAGGTTACCTATGGACTATGGACTATCAACTATGGACTACCTTGTACCAAACTCGTTACCCGCGCCTATTGTAAATACTTTTTTTATTGCGGTAATTTGGATGATTAACTGACAAACTTCTTTTACCATACTGCAATGAACAAATTTTTACTTACCGCATTTTCATTTGCGGTTACCGTGGCTGCAAATGCGCAGCAAAACCGGGTTTTAACTGCGAACGACTATCAGCGCGCCGAAAGCTTTTTAAGCTATAACACCCAGCCGCTTGTGGACCATGACGGCGTACGTGCAAACTGGCTGCCCGGCGATAAGTTCTGGTACCGGGTATTAACCCCGGCCGGCAGCGAATTTATACTGGTAAACCCGGCGGCAAAAAGCCATGTTGCGGCATTTGACCAGGAGAAGCTGGCTTCGGCGCTTTCAGGCGCAACGGGAAAAAGCTATACCGCATCCATGCTGCCATTCCAAACTATCGGCTTCGCGGCCGGGGGCGATATAACATTCCAGGCTGACGGTAAACGCTGGAAATACGATAATAAAAGCAATCAGCTAAGTGCCGACACATCGCGGGCGACCAGCGCAGAAAGGCAGCAGGGCCAGGGCCGCGGCGGCAGGCGCGGCGGCGGAAATGAAGTATTATCGCCCGACGGCAAACGCGCCGCGTTTATAAAGAATTATAATTTATGGGTGCGCGATGTAAAAACCGGCCAGCAAACCCAGCTGACCACCGATGGTGTAAAGGATTTTGGCTATGCCACGGATAATGCAGGTTGGACGCATAGCGACGCGCCGGTACTGCTTTGGTCGCCCGACTCAAGAAAGATAGCCACTTTTAAACAGGACCAGCGCAACGTGAGCGATATGTACCTGGTGACTACCAATGTAGGCAAACCCAGCTTGCGTACATGGAAATACCCCTTGCCGGGCGATAAGGTTATTCCAACCATCCAGCGGGTGGTTATTAATGTGGACGAGCCTAAAGTTATTGTTTTGCAAATACCCCCCGACCCGCACCGGGCCACGCTGAGCGACAACATCTCGAGCAGCGGCACTTTTGACGACGTGAACTGGAGCGAAGATGCTTCGCAGCTTGCTTTTGTTTCTACCTCGCGCGATCATAAACAGGAAAAGGTGCGCATTGCCGACGCTAACACAGGCGTCGTTCGCGAGGTTTTTGAAGAAACCGTTCCTACCCAATATGAATCGGGCTGGGGCGCCATCAACTGGCGTTACCTGTCCAAAACGAACGAGATCATCTGGTTTTCGGAACGCGATAACTGGGGACACCTTTATTTGTACGATGCAGCAACCGGGAAGGTTAAAAATCAGATCACCAAAGGCGATTGGGTGGTAACACGATTGCTTGACGTGGACGAAAAACACCGCATGCTCTATTTTATGGTAACGGGCCGCGAGCCTGAGAACCCATATTTTACGCAGCTTTGCCGCATAGGTTTTGACGGGAAGCATTTCGAGGTGCTTACTCCCGAAAGTGGGACGCACACCGTATCCGTTTCGCCTTCCAAAAGCTATTTTGTTGATACGTACTCGACGCCCGATATACCGCCCGTGACCGTTTTGCGGGCAATGAACGGAAAACTTATCGCGACCCTGGAAAGAACAGATATTTCGAGGCTTACTGCGTCCGGCTGGAAACCCCTTATCCCAATTACCGTTAAGGCGCATGATGGCAAGACCGACCTTTATGGGTTGATGTACGTGCCAACGAACCTCGATCCCAATAAAAAATATCCGATTATCGATTATATCTACCCCGGTCCGCAGGGCGGCAGCGTGGGCGGCAACTGGTCGTTCGCTGCGTCGCGCGGTGATAACCAGGCTTTGGCCGAATTAGGGTTTATCGTGGTCCAGATAGAAGGCAGCAGCAACCCGTGGCGGTCAAAAAGTTTCCATGATATGAATTACGGCAATATGGCAGAGAACACGCTGCCCGACCAGGTTGCCGGCATAAAGCAACTGGCTGAGAAATATCCGTATATCGATATCGACCGTGTAGGCATATGGGGTCATTCAGGGGGCGGCTTTGCAACGGCAGCGGCGATGTTCCGGTTTCCCGATTTCTTTAAGGTTGGGATTTCCGAATCAGGCAACCACGATAACCGCAACTATGAAGACGATTGGGGCGAGCGATACGACGGCTTGGCCAGCAATGTGAATTACGAGGCGCAGGCAAATGAAACTTATGCCAAGAACCTGAAAGGCAAACTGATGCTGGCCCACGGCCTTATGGACGACAATGTGCCGCCGCAAAACACGCTGTTGGTCGTAGAAGCATTGGAGAAGGCCAATAAGGATTACGACCTGGTGATATTCCCGAACAGCGCGCACGGCTATGGCCAATATTCCTATTATATGATGCGTCGCCGGTGGGATTATTTCGTAAAAAACTTAATGGGCGCCCAGCCTCCGCACGAGTTTGAGCTAAAACCTAAACAGGACCCGAGGAACGAAAGGATGTAAATAACCGGTCACCCGCAGGGTCCTCTTCGAGACACCCTGCGGTGACGGAAAAAGCCACGGCGTTATGCATTGCTATAGAATTTAAAAGCTAAAAGAGAGCTTGCCTGCGACCATTAGGCATGATTTATGCGGCCAAAACGTGACGATCATAAAGCCGAAAAAACCATGAAAGCCATAAGAGCGCATGAATTTGGCGAGCCGGATGTGTTGCAAATGGACGACATTCCCATACCGGTGCCGCAAAGTGATGAACTGCTGGTAAAGGTATATGCCACCAGCATAAACCCCGTTGACTGGAAAATATTAAAAGGCGGGTATCAATCTAAGTTTCCGGTAAGCTTACCCCTGACACCCGGTTGGGATGTCTCCGGTGTCGTGGAAAAAGTGGGTGCGCAGGTAGAGGATTTTAAACCCGGCGATGAAGTTTACAGCCGGCCCGACCCGACGAAAAATGGCGCCTTTGCAGAATATATCGCTGTGAAGGCAAATATCGTGGCGCTTAAACCCAAAAGCATCGACCATGTTCATGCAGCGGCCGTACCGCTGGCCGGGCTCACCGCCTGGCAAGGGTTATTTGAACATGGGCATTTGCAGGGCGGACAAAAAGTGCTGATTCATGCCGCCTCCGGCGGCGTTGGCACCTTTGCAGTTCAGTTCGCCAAATGGAAGGGCGCGTATGTGATCGGCACCGCTTCTGATAAAAACCTTGATTTTGTTAAGGAGCTGGGCGCCGATGAAGTGATCGATTATAAAAATGAAAAATTCGAGGATAAACTCAGCGATATCGACCTGGTATTTGACACCGTTGGCGGCGAAACGCAGAAGCGGTCACTTACCGTATTAAAAAACGGCGGGCGTCTGATCACCACCTTAAAGCCGGAATTTGAGAACGAGGCTAAAGAAAAAAACATCCATTTGCAAGGCTATACGGCGCAATCCTATCCAAACGATTTGAGGCAGATCGCCGCGCGCATTGACGAACAAAAAATAAAACCTATCATTTCCAAAGTGATGCCCCTTGAGGAAGCGAAACTGGCAGAAAAATTAAGTAAGGAGGGCCACACCCGCGGTAAAATAGTGCTTAATGTAGCACAACCGGCCTGACGCACGTACTGACCATAAAATACCGTGAAAACACCCCTTGCAACCCGTGTGTGATTGAACCAATTTAGTGCAGGAAAAATTAATCAGATGATCAATAAACTTTATTCCAAAATGAAAGACACAGCAAGCAGAAAACATATGGTAAAGGGCTCCGAAGAATATCCCTCTTTCTTTAAAATCATCCTGTTTGTTTTATTTGGCAACCGTTAATTTCAATGCCGTTGTAGCAACCACAGCTTACGCCTTAATAGCCCCCTCGATCAGTTCGCCATAGAAATCGATTAAATTCAGTCCCGCCGCCTTAACCTGTTGCGGCACCAGGCTCGCCGCCGACTGCCCGGGCGTGGTATTTACCTCGATAAAATAAAAATTGCCCGTGCCCTGCTCCAGGATGAAGTCTATACGCACCATGCCCCTGCAATTCAGCCGCAGGTATACTTCGGTCACTATTCCGGCAATTTCTTCATTTTTTTGCGCGGATAAATCGGCCGGCGTTATCTCTTTGGATATGCCGGGCGAGTATTTGGCTTCATAGTCAAAAAACTCCTTTGAACTGATAATTTCTGTTGCCGGCAAAACTTTGATCCCGCCGTGCAGGGTAGCTATGCCTATACTAAATTCCCTGCCATTTATAAACTCTTCTACCAATACCTGGTCATCTTCGTTAAAGGCTTTTTTCAGCGCTTCGGGCAAGCCTGCGGCATTATGTACCTTGCTCATCCCAACGCTGCTGCCCCCGTTGTTGGGCTTAATGAATAACGGGAACTTTAGCGAAGCCGCCACGATAGCCACATCGTGCATATCCCGTTCAAACAAGCGCAGCGACCGGGCCGTATGCAACCCGTGTATTCCCTCCACAATAGCCTTGGTATAGGCTTTATTCATGGTAATGGCGGAGGTTGTCGCGTCGCAGGTATTATATGGAATGCCAAGCATATCCAGGTATCCTTGCAATTTGCCGTCTTCTCCGGGCGTGCCGTGGACCGTAATGAAGGCAAAATCGAATTTTGTTTTGTTCCCATTAAGGGTAAGACTAAAATCATTTTTGTCAACATCAACCGGGCCGTTACCCGACTCATAATACCAGCGGTCGCGGCTAACCAGGATGGTATAAACCTTATATTTTTGGGTGTCCACGTTGGCAGCTATGTTTTCTGCACTGTTGATGGATACTTCGTATTCGCCGGTAAAACCGCCGGCAATAAGGGCTATCTTTTTTATGGTCATGACTTCAAATATAACTGTTGATTTCGGATTTCGAATTTTCGATTTCGGAATTATAGTTTGTAAAAGTAAGTTTGAACAGCATGAGCCGGGAATTAAATTCGAAATCCGAAATCCGAAATCCGAATTTTTCCCCTATGTTTGGTATCGGATTAACGACCATTTCAGCTGCATGAATAAATTTTGGATTTATTTGAAAACCAGGCAATTTCGCAACACTTTGCTAATGGCTGTCGGATCGCTGGTGGTGGTAGTGCTCATTATTTTTTTCAGCCTGGGCTTTTATACCCGTCACGGCGAAGGGATACCGGTGCCGCAGCTGAAAGGCCTATCGGTTGAAAAGGCTATGGATATTTTGAAGGAACAGGGCTTTGAATATAAAATAGACTCAGTATATGTGCTCGATCAACCGCCCGGCGCCGTGGTGGAGCAGGATCCTGACGCCGGGACGAACGTAAAGGAAAACAGGACCATTTATTTAACGGTGGTTACCCGCCTGGCCCCCCCGGTGTCATTGCCCGATCTTGAATCTTATACCTACCGGGAAGCCGTTGCCACTTTATCAAATTACGGATTAAAGGTGGGCGACACCACTTCCAGGCCTGACATAGCCAACCACGTACTGGAAGTACGGTTTGGCGGTCAGATCATTAAACCGGGTGCTAAGCTTCCCAAAGGTTCAAAAATTGACCTGGTGCTGGGTAACGGCGCCGGGCCCAACGAGGTGGCCATCCCCGATTTTACCAACCAGGATCTTGACGGCGTTAAATTCGCTATTAGACAATCGGGCTTAACGCTTGGCGTCATCACCTACCAGGGAACCATTACCGACTCGACCAACGTGGTTGTTGTTGCGCAATCGCCTATGAAAACCGACTCGGCCACCAGGGTTAGCCTTGGAACGCGGGTAAATCTGACGGTCGCACAAGGAAAAAAAACAGATGCGCCTCCCAATTAATGCTGAAACTTTTTATCGGCGGGAGCCAAAAAAATTACAACATCATTATCAAAAGCAATAACAAAACCTATGACTTCGTTGTTATTCGCAATGGTTAATCGCCATTCAGCAACATCCATTAAAAAATTTATCACAAATGGCTAAAAAAAAAGCTTCGCCGGGCGGTGTATTAAAAAAATTCATCATCGTTATAGTTGTTATACTGGTTATAGCCCTGGCATTTACCGGTATTAATTATTACCTTAAATATTTCGGTCCGAATGTTACCGGCAAGCAGGAATATTTGTATATCCACACCGGCGCCGATTTTAATAGCGTTTATAAAACCATCAAGGAGGAAGGTATTGTTAAAGACACCGCATCGTTTTTATGGGCGGCCGAAAACATGAACTATACGGGCCGCGTAAAACCAGGTCGCTATCACCTTCATGAGGGCATGAGCAACCGCCGGCTGATCAATATGCTTGCTTCAGGATCACAGGAGCCGGTAACCGTTTCATTTCATAACCTAAGGCTAAAAGAACAATTTGCCGGTTTTATCTCGAAAAAAATAGAACCCGATTCGGCAGCCATTATCAATTTGCTCGATTCGGCAAGCTTTGTGCAGAAATATGGCTTTACAACGGATAACGTTTATACCATGTTTTTGCCAAACTCCTATCAAATGTATTGGAATACTTCGCCAGAGAAATTTTTTAAGCGGATGTATGCTAATTATGAAAAGTTTTGGACGCCCGAACGCAGGCAAAAAGCTGCCGCGATAAACCTTTCGCCTGTCCAGGTCTCTATCTTGGCTTCAATTGTGGACGCAGAGGCGTTACATGATGACGAAATGCCCACCATTGCCGGTTTGTACCTGAACAGGATGAAAAAGGGGATGAAGCTGGAAGCCGACCCTACGGTTATTTTCGCAAAAAACGACTTTACAATAAAACGTGTACTAAAAAAATATCTTTCAACCGATTCCCCATACAATACTTACCTGCATGCTGGCTTGCCGCCCGGCCCGGTGATGATGCCGTCGGTTAATGCCGTTAATTCGGTACTCGACTATAAAAAAAGCGATTACCTTTACATGTGCGCCAAGGAGGACTTTTCGGGTTATCACAATTTTGCCACTAATGTGGCCGATCATTTAGCCAATGCCCACCGCTTTCAGCAGGCGCTTAACGAAAGGAATATTAAAAAATAATGTTCGAGCATTCCACCAAATTGCGTGTCCGCTACGGCGAAACCGACCAGATGGGCTATATGTACTATGGCAATTATGCCGAATTTTATGAAGTTGGCCGCGTTGAAATGCTTCGCAGCCTGGGTCTCACTTATAGCGGCATGGAAGAGTCGGGCATAAAAATGCCAGTTATGGAGCTGCATTGCTATTACCTTAAACCGGCATTGTACGACGAAGAAATAACAATAAAGGTTATCATGAATGAAATGCCGCGGGTCCGGATACATTTTAAATATGAGCTCTATAATGAGAAGAACGAACTGATCAACACCGGCGAAACACTGTTGGTATTTATTAATATGAAAACCAATAAGCCCTGCCTGCCGGCAAACGAATTTCTTGAAAAGTTAAAGCCCTTTTTTAAGTAATTTTGCCATGATGACGTGGCTGCACCGGTTTTTTTTGCATTTCAGATTTTATCGCCGCCTTGTTAACTCAACGACGAAGATCAAGCCGCCGGGATTCCGTCCCATGTCGTTATACCAGGTTGTCGGTTTTTTTGCCCGCGAGATCGAAGGGGGGTTAATGGTTAACCGCGCCTCGTCGTTGGCGTACAGCTTTATGCTTGCCTTTTTCCCGGCCGCAATATTTTTGATCACGCTCATCCCCTTCATACCCATTGCCAACTTTCAGGCGCAGCTGCTTGATGTTATAGCTACCATATTGCCTTATAATGCTTATATGGCGTTTGAGAGCACCATTTTAGACATTATTAAACGACCGCACCCAAGCTTGTTGTCGTTTGGTTTTTTGACGGCGTTATATTTCGCCACCAGCGGCATTCATAAATTGATGCAGGATTTTAACCGGTCATCATTAAAGGTTGAGAAACGCAGCTGGTTAAAGCGCAGGGTAATTGCCCTCGTGCTTACGATCGGTATAAGTTTTTCATTACTGATCGCGATAGCGATCATGATCGCGGGTCAAACCGCTATCGGGTTTATGCAATCTCATACCGCCGGCCATAGTCATTTTTGGCTTTATATTTTAAAATTCTCCAGGTGGATCATCGTGGTGGGCATATTTTTTGTATCCATATCGCTGCTGTACCGATACGGCCCGGCCAATAAGGAAAAGTGGAAGTTTTTGAACACAGGCTCGGTGTTGGCTACCGGCCTGGCTATTTTAACATCCATCGGTTTTGGCTACTATATTGACAATTTCTCATCGTACAATAAGCTTTACGGCTCGATCGGCACGTTGATCGTTTTGATGATCTGGCTTTACTTAAACTCTTTTATCGTTTTGATCGGCTTCGAATTGAATGCCAGCCTCGATTTTGCCCGCCGCAATGTTAAAGTTGCCAGGCCCCGGTTTAACCATTTCAGGGGAAGGGCGATCGAATAGACACGGGTGTCTTTATACGCATTATTAGTTTATATTTGATGAGAGCCTCTATTGGTTCAGGATTAAAAATTCGCGGTCCAGTTGGAAAACCAAATTTATAAGCTAATTTTCTTTATTTCCGCCTTTTTGTTTGGCTGTAATGGCGGCATAAAAAATACGGCATTACCACCTGATAGTTATAAGCTTATCAAAAGCCCCGAGCAATGTTTTATAGCGATTTATCAAAAAGACAGCGCATTTTTAAAATTTAAAACAATGCCGAACCATAAAATTCAGGGCAGATTAGTTATAAAATATGCAGAATTAGAACCGGATGCATTGGAAAAGGAATTTTATCATGGCGAAATTACAGGGAAGTTCAGCCGGGATACTTTATTTGCCGACTATATATTTGCCGATGGTAAGAACGGAACGCTTTACCGAAACCCAATTGCGTTATTAAGAAAAAATAACAAATTGGTTCTTGGATCTGGAGCCATCGAAAATTACCTGGGCAAATCCTGGTTTATAAACCACAAGGCTATCAACTTTAATAAAAGCCGGTTTCAATTCGTACCAGCTAAATGTAATTGATTTAGGGATTAGCTCCATTAATCCTCCGGCAAGAAATATATGGTTCATGCTGATTATTAGCTTTTTCCCTTCCATTATAAAAAAATTGCCGTCAGGTTGTCCAATTCGGGCCGGATTTGTACTTTTGCGCCCGGAGAGTTGGCAGAGTGGTCGATTGCGGCAGTCTTGAAAACTGTTGAACTGTTAAAGGTTCCTGGGGTTCGAATCCCTAACTCTCCGCCAAACGAAATCAATGCCCGCGAATAGCGGGTATTTTTGTTTAAAGCGATGCCAAATTAGTTTGAGTGATCGCTGAAAACAAAAAATAAAAGTGAGCGACGAATTAAAACTTTTTGACCGTTTGCGAGTTGTTTTGATTATTTAATGTTTCTCATGTCGTGTCAAACAATTTAATACAATCTAAGAGTTCCAAACAGCGATTAATTTGAATCATGGTGATATCGGTTGCATTTCTCCGTTGATATTTAGTGACGGGAATAGCATTTTTCCAACATTAGATATGTATTCCCATATAATGCCATTTCATAATCATAGTTCTGTATGTTGAAATCCTTTACCTTAGTGTTCGCAGCTTTATTCTTGCTCCCTTTATTTTCCGACGCGCAAAAATATGTCCTAACGCCGGCAGGCGCAAAAATCGGCCGGGTGGCGGGCGATACCGCACAAACCCCGAAGGATACGCTGAAACATAAAAAAGCTTCATTCAAAATTGGCTTAAACTATAGTACCAATTCGGTGTATCTGGCGCGCACCGACAGCGTCGCTACCCCTAATTATAATGCCGGCATAACTTATACCTTAAAATCAGGCATATTTTTCGAGGGGGCCGTTAGTTACGTGCCGGGCCGGCAATTTAATAAGCTCGATGCCGGCAACCTGGAAACCGGGTATAAATTCGATTTGGATAATCTTAGCGGAGGTGTTTCAGTTTCAAAATATTTCGCTGGTTTTAACAGCACGCAGGTAATATCCGCGCTTGATGCTACAATTGGCGCCGAACTAAGCTACGATCTTTTTAACGTAATCACCCCTTCGGTTCATGTTGATTACGCGCTGGTACGGTCGAACGGTGGAAACGATATTATCGTTGTTGCAGCACTAGGTCATGAGTTTGAAATGCAGAAAATTTTTTCCAAGGGTGATCATTTGAGTATCGAACCTAAAATTGAATTGACCGCCGGTACACAAAACTTCACCACCACCTATTATATTTTAAAACAAAACGGCGCCGCTCAGCGGCAACAGCACCAAAATTCAAAAGGGGTTGGAAAAGGCTTATCTAAAACAACGACAACCTCCAATACGTTGCAAAGCAACCCGGTTACCACTAATACCAACAAATTCCAAACTTTGGCTTATGAATTTACCTTACCGTTCGTTTACAGTTATAAAAAATTAGGTTTCTCGGTTATACCGGCATTTGCTGTGGCCCTTCATAAAATTGAAGATGACGGCAGCAATACCTATAATTTACCGGATTCGTCGGTATCGTATCTCCAGGTTGGGGTTTTTTATACATTTTAATTAAAGCCGGGATCACCTGTATCACGAAAACTGTAATTGGCGAAAATAAAAATCACTGCCTGGCTATTAGCGTTAAAACATTTGCAAAAAACGACAGCTGGGCGCTCATGTAAATGACACGATATAAGCGAGTTAAATCAGGTTGTTGTTTATTGCGTTCGAAATTCCGTTTATTAAAACAAAAACGACCCGATTTCGTATACAAGGAGTACTACTTTATGTTAAATTTCGACCAAATCGGAAGCATCTTAACCAAAGGTAATGTCGGCAGGACCAAAGCAATGTGTAAATGAGGAGATATTTCCTTTCGCTCTTCTTTCTTTTAGCTATAACGAGCTTTAAAGCGCTTGGCCAAACATTCGTTCATATTGACCTGACCGGCTCTCCCAACAGCTCCCAAACGTATACGGGTTCCAGAACCACCAGCAGCTATTGCGGAGACAGTAATTGTATTGTTTTTGTCGTAACGCTAAATCCGGGCGCCGACCTGTTAAATATTACTTCCGGGCAACTAGCAGCATCGGATAAATACACGGTAAATTGCGGGCCGCAAACGCCCGTCGGCACTCCCGTTTGTATAACCGGCGGTTCTAACTCAGATACTATAGCTTTTTGCAAGCCGGGAAATAACAGCATTACCTATACCATCACATCCTCGACTGCTGTGAAAGCCTCGGGAGGCACGACATTAAGACAGCTGTGTAACGGTACTTTAAGCGTTACCGGTTTAACCGCAGCCTCCGCAACCTGGACCTCGATATCGCCGGGCGCCCCGGGCACATACAATGGCTATTTAAGTTGTACGCAATGCACGACTACCACAGTCACGCCGGCGGTTGGAGCGCCGGCTTCCATTCTGTATAAGGTAAGCGGCCTCACGAGCTGCGCCAATTCGCGGTTTGATACAGTTCGTATATACACGGTACCCCCCCTCGCAGTTACTATAAGCCCCGCTACCGCTTCGATATGCAACGGCACCCCGGTAACGTTAACCGCCAATATAACAGGAGGCAATCCTGCATATACCTATTCATGGAGCAGCGGGCAAACAACATCCTCCATTAGTACAGCTACGCCGGGCACCTATACGGTAAGTGTTTCGGATAACACCACCGGTTGCCCTGCGGTTTCTCAATCGATAACGGTCACGACATCGCCCACCCCCACCGTTACCAGCGCCGCAAGCGCGACCATTTGTAACTCTACGGCTCAGAACTATGCCATTACCAGCAGCGTTGCCGGCACAACTTATAGCTGGGGCAGAGCCGCTGTTGCAGGCATCAGCAATGCGGCCGTTTCCGGGCAAACCAGCAGTACCATTACCGAGAGTTTGACCAATACCACGTCGGCGCCTGTCAATGTGGTGTATGCGATCACGCCAACAGCCAGTGGCTGCCCCGGCCCGGTGTTCAACTATACCGTGACCGTTAATCCTACGCCCACTGTTACCAGCGCCGCAAGCGCTGCCATTTGTAACTCCACTGCTCAGAACTATAGCATCACCAGTAACGTAACGGGCACCACTTTTTCGTGGGGAAGGGCCGCTGTTGCCGGCATCAGCAATGCGGCGGTCAGTAACCAAACCAGCAGTACCATTACTGAGAGTTTGGTGAATACCACCAACGCGCCGGTGGCGGTTACTTATATCATTACGCCAACCGCCAATGGTTGCTCCGGGCCGGCGTTTACTTATACTGTTACGGTTAATCCTACTCCCACTGTTACCAGCGTCGCAAGCGCGATCATTTGTAATTCGACAGCTCAGAATTATGCCATTACCGGCAATGTGAGCGGCACGACCTATAACTGGGGAAGGGCGGTCGTGGCAGGCATCAGCAATGCGGCGGTGAGTAATCAAACCAGCAGTACCATTACCGAGAACTTGACCAACACTACCAATGCGCCTGTTGCGGTTACTTACGTGATCACGCCGACCGCCAACGGCTGCTCGGGGCCGGCGTTTACTTATACTGTTACGGTTAACCCGACACCTGCGGTTACCAGCGCGGCAAGCACTACCATCTGTAATTCTACGGCTCAGAATTATACCATTACCGGCAGTGTAACGGGTACCACTTTTTCCTGGGGAAGGGCGGCTGTGGCCGGTATCAGCAATCCGGCCGTTTCCGCGCAAACCAGCAGTACCATTATCGAAACGCTGGTCAATACTACCAATGCGCCGGTGGCGGTTACTTATGTGATCACCCCGTCAGCCAACGGATGCTCCGGGCCTGCGTTTAATTATGTGGTTACCGTTAATCCGACACCAACGGTTACCAGCGCTGCCAGCGCGACCATTTGTAATTCTACTGCTCAGAATTATACCATTACCGGCAGTGTAACGGGTACTACTTATAGTTGGGGAAGGGCGGCTGTGGCAGGCATCAGCAACGCAGCCGTTTCCGCGCAAACCAGCAGTACCATTACCGAGAGTTTAACTAATACCACTTCGGCGCCTGTTAATGTAGCTTATATCATTACACCTTCAGCCAACGGATGTTCGGGACCTGCATTCACTTATACCGTTACCGTTAACCCGACCCCCACCGTTACCAGCGCGGCAAGCGCTATCATTTGTAACTCCACTGCGCAGAGCTATGCTATTACCAGTAACGTAACGGGAACGACGTTTTCCTGGGGAAGGGCGGCTGTGGCAGGCATCAGCAATGCCGCTGTTTCCGGGCAAACCAGCAGTACCATTACCGAGAATTTGACCAATACCACGTCGGCGCCTGTTAATGTAGCTTATATCATTACACCTTCAGCCAACGGATGTTCGGGGCCTGCATTCACTTATACGGTTACCGTTAATCCCACCCCAACCGTTACCAGCGCTGCAAGCACTACCATCTGTAATTCTACTGCGCAGAATTATCCTATTACCAGCAACGTGAGCGGCGCGACCTTTTCCTGGGGACGGGCGGCTGTTGCCGGCATCAGCAACGCGGCTGTCAGTAACCAAACAAGCAATACCATCACTGAAACTTTGGTCAACACGACCAATGCGCCGGTTGCAGTAGCTTATATTATTACCCCTTCAGCCAACGGATGCTCGGGGCCGGCATTTACGTATACGGTTACCGTTAACCCGACACCCACCGTGACCAGCGCTGCCAGCGCTGCCATTTGTAACTCTACCATGCAGAATTATACCATCACCGGCAGTATAACAGGTACTACTTTTTCGTGGGGACGGGCGGCCGTTGCAGGCATCAGCAATGCGGCGGTGAGTAACCAGGCCAGCAGTACCATTACTGAAAGTTTGGTGAATACCACCTCGGCGCCGGTGGCGGTTACCTATATCATCGTTCCTACAGCCAACGGGTGCTCCGGGCCGGCGTTTAATTATGTGGTTACCGTTAACCCTACCCCCACCGTTACCAGTGCTGCAAGTGCTGCCATTTGTAACTCCACTGCGCAGAACTACGCTATTACCGGCAATGTAACCGGTACAACGTTTTCCTGGGGAAGGGCGGCTGTCGCAGGCATCAGCAATGCAGCGGTTTCCGGGCAAACCAGCAGTACCATTACTGAGAGTCTGACAAACACCACCTCGGCGCCTGTTGCGGTTACTTATGTGATCACCCCTACCGCCAACGGATGCTCCGGGCCGACCTTTAATTATGTAATTACCGTTAACCCGACGCCGACCGTTACCAGCGCGGCAAGCGCTGCCATCTGTAATTCTACCGCACAGAATTATGCCATCACCGGCAATGTAACCGGCACTACTTTTTCCTGGGGAAGGGCGGCTGTGGCCGGGATCAGCAATGCCGCGGTTTCGGGACAAACCAGCAGTACGATCACCGAAAGCCTGACCAACACCACCTCGGCGCCTGTGAATGTTACCTATATCATCACTCTTATTGCCAATGGTTGTTCCGGGCCAGCATTTAATTATGTGCTCACCGTTAATCCCACCCCCACCGTTACCAGTGCTGCCAGCGCTACCATTTGTAATTCTACCGCACAGAATTATACCATCACCGGCAGTGTAACAGGTACCACTTTTTCGTGGGGAAGAGCCGCCGTTGCCGGCATCAGCAATGCCGCTGTCAGTAACCAGGCCGGCAGCTCCATTACCGAAACATTGGTCAATACCACCAACGCGCCGGTGGCCGTTACTTATGTAATCACCCCGACTGCCAACGGGTGCTCCGGGCCTGCATTTAACTATATAGTTACCGTTAACCCAACACCCACCGTTACCAGCGCTGCCAGCGCTGCCATCTGTAACAACAGTCCGCAGAACTATATTATTACCAGCAATGTAGCCGGCACCGCCTTTTCATGGGGAAGGGCCACTGTCGCAGGCATCAGCAATGCTGCCGTCAGTAACCAGGCCAGCAGCTCTATCACAGAAACCCTCGTCAATACCACCAATGCGCCGGTCAACGTTACTTATGTCATTACCCCAACAGCCAACGGATGTTCCGGACCTGCATTTAACTATGTGGTTACCGTTAACCCCACACCCACCGTTACCAGCGCCGCAAGCGCTACCGTTTGTAATAATACGGCTCAGAATTACGCAATTACCAGCAACGTGAGCGGCACCACATTTTCGTGGGGAAGGGCAGCTGTTGCAGGCATCAGCAATGCTGCAGTTTCCGGACAAACCAGCAGTACCATTACTGAAAGTTTGATCAACACGACTTCAGCGCCTGTTAATGTGGTGTATGCGATCACACCGACAGCCAGTGGCTGCCCCGGCCCCGTATTCAACTATACGGTTACCGTTAACCCCACACCCACCGTCACCAGCGCCGTAAGCGCTGCCATTTGTAATTCTACAGCTCAGAACTATGCCATTACCAGCAATGTAACGGGTACCACTTTTTCCTGGGGAAGGGCTGCCGTTGCCGGGATCAGCAATGCCGCGGTTGCAGGACAAACAAGCAGTACTATCACCGAGAGTTTAGCTAACACCACTTCGGTGCCTGTTAATGTAACTTATGTCATTACCCCAACAGCCAACGGATGTTCGGGGCCTGCATTTACTTATACCGTTACCGTTAATCCAACGCCTACCGTAACCAGCGCGGCAAGCGCTGCCATTTGTAATTCTACTGCACAGAACTATGCGATCACAAGCAACGTGACCGGCACCACTTTTTCCTGGGGAAGGGCCGCCGTTGCAGGGATCAGCAACGCGGCGGTGAGTAACCAGACAAGCAGTTCCATTACCGAAAGTTTGGTGAATACCACCAACGCACCGGTACCAGTTATTTACGTGATCACCCCTTCAGCCAACGGATGTTCTGGACCTGCGTTCAACTATACCGTTACCGTTAACCCTACACCCACCGTAACCAGCGCTGCCAGCGCTACCATTTGTAACTCTACGGCTCAGAATTATATCATTACCGGCAGTGTAACAGGTACCACTTTTTCGTGGGGAAGGGCCGCGGTTGCAGGGATCAGCAATGCGGCGGTGAGTAATCAAACCAGCAGTACTATTACTGAAACTTTGGTCAACACCACCAATGCGCCGATAGCGGTCACTTATGTGATCACTCCTTCAGCCAACGGATGCTCGGGGCTGGCCTTTACGTATACGGTTACCATTAACCCTACGCCGACGGTTACCAGTGCCGCCAGTGCTGCCATTTGTAATTCTACCGCACAGAATTATACGATTACCAGCAACGTAACGGGTACCACTTTTTCGTGGGGACGGGCGGCGGTCGCGGGCATCAGCAATGCGGCCGTCAGTAACCAAACCAGCAGTACCATTACCGAAACTTTGGTGAATACTACTTCGGCGCCGGTTAATGTAACTTATGTGATCATTCCCTCAGCCAACGGATGTTCCGGGCCAGCATTTAATCGTGTGGTTACCGTTAACCCCACACCAACCGTTACGAGCGCTGCAAGTGCTGTCATTTGTAACTCTACCGCGCAGAACTATACTATTACAAGCAACGTGACCGGCGCTACTTTTTCCTGGGGAAGGGCGGCCGTGGCCGGGATCAGCAACGCGGCAGTTTCCGGGCAAACCGCCGGCACTATTACCGAAACTTTGGTCAATACCACCAATGCACCGGTAGCCGTTACTTATATCATCACCCCGACAGCCAACGGATGCTCCGGGCCGGCATTTACGTATACGGTTACCGTTAACCCAACGCCAACCGTTACCAGCGCTGCCAGCGCTACGACCTGTAACAACAGTCCGCAGAATTATACCATCACCGCCAGTGTAACCGGAACCACTTTTTCCTGGGGAAGGGCGGCCGTTGCAGGCATCAACAATGCAGCTGTTTCCGGGCAAACCGCCAGCTCCATCACTGAAACTTTGGTGAATACCACCAACGCGCCGGTTGCAGTTACCTATATCATCATCCCAACAGCCAATGGGTGCTCCGGGCCGGCATTCAATTATGTGGTTACCGTTAACCCTACACCCACCGTAACCAGTGCTGCCAGCGCTACCATTTGTAATTCTATCGCGCAGAATTATGCCATTACCAGCAACGTGACCGGCGCGACTTTTTCCTGGGGAAGGGCAGCGGTCACAGGCATCAGCAACGCAGCTGTTTCGGGACAAACCAGCAGTACCATTACCGAGAGTTTGACCAACACCACTTCGGCCCCTGTCAATGTTACCTATATCATCACTCCTATTGCCAACGGGTGTTCCGGGCCGGCGTTTACTTATACTGTTACGGTTAACCCGACACCCACCGTTACCAGCGCGGCAAGCGCCACCATTTGTAACTCTACCGCACAGAATTATGCTATTACCAGCAACGTGAGCGGTGCTACTTTTTCCTGGGGAAGGGCGGCGGTTGCCGGCATCAGCAATGCGGCCGTCAGTAACCAAACCAGCAGCTCCATTACCGAAACATTGGTGAATACCGCTAATGCGCCGGTGGCAGTTACCTATGTGATTACCCCGTCAGCCAATGGTTGTTCAGGACCGGCATTTACTTATACCGTCACCGTTAATCCTACACCCACCGTTACCAGCGCCGCAAGCGCCACCATCTGCAACAACAGTCCGCAGAACTATATTATTACCAGCAATGTAACCGGTACCGCTTTTTCATGGGGAAGGGCCGCCGTCGCAGGCATCAGCAATGCTGCCGTAAGTAACCAGACCAGCAGCTCCATCACAGAAACGCTCGTCAATACCACCCTGGCGCCGGTGAACGTGACCTATATCATCACACCATCAGCCAACGGATGTTCCGGGCCGGCATTCAACTACGTGCTCACCGTTAATCCCACCCCCACCGTTACCAGCGCTGCCAGCGCTACCATTTGTAATAAGGATGCACAGAATTATATCATCACCGGGAGTATAAGCGGAACAACCTTTCTTTGGAGCAGGTCTGCAGTACCTGGTATCAATAATGCAGCTGTCAGTAATCAAACCAGCAACCCGATAACCGAGGTATTAAACAACATCACGAACAACCCTGTTACCGTAACCTATGCAATAACCCCTATTGCCAATGGCTGCGCGGGCCCGGTATTCAACTATACCGTTACGGTTAACCCGACCGCCGACCCCGCCTTCTTCTATTCTTCGGGCACCTTTTGTAAAACCGGAACCAACCCAACACCGACTATCGTGAATCCTTCAGGAGGGACATTTAGCTCGTCGGCGGGGTTGGTGTTTATCGACACTCACACGGGTCAAATTGATTTAAGCGCGAGCGCTCTCGGCACGTATACTATAACATTTGTTACCAATACTACGTGCTCCTATAGCAGCAGCGCAAGCATTACGATCACCAATTCACCGGACGCGACTTTCAGCTACAACGGACCCTACTGTCAAAAACAAACGAACCCATTGCCAACGTTCCCGCCCGGCAGCAGCGGCGGTGTGTTTAGCTCCCCCGACCCGGGTTTGGTTTTCCAGAATCCAAGCACCGGCGAAATTAATTTGCAACAAAGCTTGCCGGGGACTTATACCGTAACGAACAATATTGCCGCTTCAGGCGGATGCGCTGCGACATCAGCCACCAATACTGTCACTATCAATCCTGCCGCAACGGTAGACGCCGGGCCTGATCAGACCGTATGCTCGGGGCAGGTGGTTACATTGCAGGGTACTATAGGCGGCGGGGCAACCAGCGCTACCTGGTCGGGTGGAATGGGAACATTTTCCAATGCCTCGTCACTAAACACTACCTACACACCCGCGCCCGGCGAAACGAATGTCACACTGTATTTAACCACCAATGATCCGGCCGGGCCTTGCGGTAGTGCACAGGCTCAATTAACCATCACCATAAACCCGACACCGGCTGTTACCAGTGCATCCAGCGCCACAATTTGCAGCGGCGACGCACAGAACTATACGATTACGAGCAACGTAGCCGGGACAACTTTTACCTGGAGCAGGCCAGCGGCGACGGGCATAAGCAACGCTGCGGTTTCCGGGCAAACCGGCAACCCTATAACCGAAACGCTGGTCAATACAACATCCGCGCCAGTTAACGCGGTCTACACAATAATACCTCAAGCCAACGGATGTACCGGCGCGCCATTTAATTATACCGTAACTGTAAATCCCACACCAACGGTAACCAGTGCGGCAAGCGCCACCATTTGCAATAGCACGCCACAGAATTACACGATAACAAGCAACGTAACAGGAACGACTTTTACCTGGGGACGGGCGGCGGTGACCGGTATAGGCAATGCGGCAGTTTCCGGGCGAACCGGTAACACCATTACGGAAAGTTTAACCAACACCACGAACGCCCCCATCGCGGTTACGTACACTATAATTCCACAAGGCAGCGGCTGTCCCGGACCTTCGTTCAATTATGTTGTAACGGTTAACCCCACACCAACGGTTACCAGTGCAGCAACCGGTACCATTTGCAATAATACCGCCCAAAGTTATGCTATCACAAGCGACGTCACCGGCACCATCTTCAGCTGGAGCCGGACGGCAGTTACGGGCATCAGCAATGCGGCGGTTTCCGGACAAAGCAGCAGCACTATTGCGGAGAGCCTTAACAATACCACCGCGACCGCTATAAACGTTACCTACACCATTATACCTGAAGCTAATGGCTGTACGGGCCCATCTTTTAATTATACCGTTACCGTAAATCCCACTCCTCTGGTTACCAGCGCAGCCAGCGCTGCCATTTGCAATAACACGGCTCAGAGCTACACGATAACGAGCAATGTGAACGGTACAATTTATAACTGGAGCAGGCCTGTTGTCGCGGGAATCAGTAACGCCCCTGTCAACGCCCAAGCTGGCGATCTTATAACGGAAAGTTTGACGAATACTACGTCAGCGCCTGTGGCGGTTACTTATGTTATTATCCCGACAGCCAACGGCTGCGCCGGATCTGCATTTAATTATACGGTTACGGTAGACCCGACACCTATAGTAACGAGCGCCGCAGCCGGCACGATTTGCAACAATACGGCCCAGAACTATGCTATTACCAGTAATGTTGCGGGGACAACGTTTACCTGGAGCAGGCAAGCCGTTAACGGCATCAGCAACCCGACCGTTAATGGACAAACCAGCAGCACTATTACGGAAATACTGCTTAATGCTACAACGACCCCGGTAACAGTAACCTATGTGATAACGCCGCAGGGCAACGGCTGTCCCGGACCGGCTTTCAATTATGTAGTTACGGTTAATCCCACCCCGACAGTAACCAGCGCGGCAAGTGTAATATTATGTAATAACATTGCACAGAACTATATGATTACCGGCAATGTGAGCGGCACGACCTATAACTGGAGCAGGGCCGCTGTCGCAGGCATCAGCAATGCAGCAGTTTCCGGGCAAACCGGCAGCACCATCACCGAAACCTTGGTGAACACCACCAATGCGCCTGTTGCGGTTACTTACGTGATCACGCCGACCGCCAACGGCTGCTCGGGGCCTGCATTTAATTATGTGGTTACCGTCAATCCGACACCGACCGTTACCAGCGCTGCAAGCGCTACCATCTGTAACAACAGTCGGCAGAACTATATTATTACCAGCAATGTAACGGGTACATCTTTTTCGTGGGGACGGGCCGCCGTTGCAGGCATCAGCAATGCTGCCGTCAGTAACCAGACCAGCAGCTCTATCACAGAAACCCTCGTCAATACCACCAATGCGCCGGTCAACGTTACTTATGTCATCACCCCGACAGCCAACGGATGCTCCGGGCCGGCATTTAACTATGTGCTCACCGTGAACCCCACCCCAACCGTTACCAGTGCAGCCAGCGCGACCATCTGTAACTCTACTGCACAGAATTATGCCATTACCAGCAACGTGACCGGCGCGACTTTTTCATGGGGAAGGGCGGCTGTCGCGGGCATTAGTAATGCCGCAGTAAGTAACCAAACCAGCGGTACCATTACCGAGAGTTTGGTGAATACAACTTCGGCGCCTGTTGCAGTTACTTATGTGATCACCCCAACAGCCAACGGATGCTCGGGGCCGGCATTTACGTATACGGTTACCGTTAAACCTACGCCGACCGTTACCAGCGCCGCCAATGCGGCCATTTGTAACTCTACTGCACAAAACTATAGCATTACCAGCAATGTGAGCGGTACAACGTTTTCGTGGGGAAGGGCGGCTGTCGCGGGCATTAGTAATATAGCGGTTTCCGGGCAAACAAGCAGTACCATTACCGAGAGTTTGATCAACACGACTTCGGCGCCGGTTAATGTAACTTACGTGATCACACCGTTAGCCAACGGATGCTCCGGGCCGGCATTTAATTATGTAATTACGGTTAATCCAACACCCACCGTAACCAGTACAGCCAGCGCTACCATTTGTAACTCTACCGCGCAGAATTATGCCATTACCAGCAATGTAAGCGGAACCACCTTTTCCTGGGGAAGGGCTGCCGTTGCCGGGATCAGCAATGGAACGGTGAGTAGTCAAACCAGCAGTACCATTACCGAAAGTTTGGTAAATACTACCTCAGCGCCTGTCAATGTAACTTACGTCATTACCCCAACCGCCAACGGATGCTCAGGGCCTGCGTTTAATCGTGTGGTTACCGTTAACCCCACACCAACCGTTACGAGCGCGGCAACTGCTACCATTTGTAACTCTACCGCACAGAACTATAGTATTACCAGCAATGTAACGGGCACCACTTTTTTGTGGGGAAGAGCTGCCGTTGCTGGCATCAGCAACGCAGCTGTGAGTAACCAGGCCGGCAGCTCTATCACAGAAACGCTCGTCAATACCACCAATGCGCCGGTTGCAGTTACTTACGTGATCACCCCGACTGCCAACGGTTGTTCCGGGCCGGCATTCAACTATACCGTTACGGTTAATCCAACACCCATAATAACCAACGCGGTCTTAACACAAACCGTTTGCTCCGAAGGCAACTCGACGCCTGTTACGCTTACTTCCAATGTGACCGGAGCCGGCATTACGTGGACGGCGGCAGCAACAGCAGGCATAACCGGCTTTGTTACCAGCGGCACCAATGTTATACCTGCGCAAACTTTGCTTAACGCCGGCACAACTACCGGAACGGTTACTTATACTATAAAGCCTTCATATAATGGCTGTGATGGTGTTATCACCACCTATACGATACAGATACCGCCAAAACCGGCCACCCCGGTATTAACCAGTAATTCACCGGTTTGCAGCGGTACTACTTTGCTGCTCTCTACCGCAGCGGTTGCAGGTGCGACTTATAATTGGACAGGGCCTAATGGATTTAGCTCGACCCTTCAAAATCCACAGATCAACAATGTAAGCCTGGCTTTCCAGGGCAACTACAATTTAACCATCACCGTAAATGGCTGTACGAGCAATGCCGGGACAACAGCCGTCATTATAAACCAAACCCCGGCCGCACCCATTGCCACAAGCAACAGCCCCATTTGCGCAGGAAGTACACTTAACCTGGCGGCTAATACAATAGCGGGGGCCATATACAGCTGGACAGGGCCAAACGGATTTACTTCCAATCAGCAAAACCCGGTGATCCTGAATGCTCAAACCACGGCATCGGGAACTTATTCGGTAACGGTTACTTTAAACGGTTGCCCAAGCGCTGCAGGGACCGTTACGGCACGGGTAAACCCTATACCTGTACCGCCAGTTTTAACCAGCAACAGCCCGGTATGCGAGGGCAGCGCGCTTAACCTGAAAGCCAGCAACGTGGCGGGGGCAACTTATACCTGGACCGGGCCGAACGGATTTACTTCCAATCAGCAAAATCCGGTGATCCCTGCGGCTAAAGTTACAGACTCCGGTACATATGTTGTCACGGTTGTTGTTAATGGATGCAGCGCACAATCGTCGATAAGGACGTCCATAAACCAGGAGATCATAAACCCGGTTGCATCGAGTAATTCGCCCGTGTGCAGTACTTATCCCATACAGCTGAATGCGACTACTTATGTGGGCGCGAGCTATAAATGGACAGGCCCCAACGGATTTACATCCAATCAACAAAACCCGGTCATCAATAACGCCGCGCTTTCCAATGGCGGTCGGTATTCAGTGGTCGTAACTTCGGCCGCATGTTTTGTAGTCGGAACGTCATTTACCGATGTTACTGTAAATCAAACGCCACTGGCCCCTGCGGCAACCAGCAACAGCCCTATATGCGCGGGGCAGCCGTTACAACTTTTTGCGTCAAATGTGAATGGCGGAGCTTATAGCTGGACGGGCCCTAATGGGTTTACTTCCAGTCAACAAAACCCTGTAATCGCAAACGCCCCGCTTGAAAACGCCGGGAAATATTCAGTAACTGTAACCGTAAATTCGTGTACAAGCGCCGTTGCAACCACCATGGTCGTAATTGATAAGCCGGCGGTCGTATCCGCCGGCAGCGACCAAACCGTATGCGCCAACAATGCCACCGTTTCGCTTAACGGAACGGTAACTGGCGGCAGCACAACGGGTGTGTGGAGCACCGGCGGCTCGGGAACTTTTACAGCAGGCAAATCAAGCCTTATTGGAACCTATATACCATCGGCTGCGGACGCAGCAAAAGGAACCGTAAAACTGACGCTTACAGCGGCTAATACCGGGGCTTGTTTAAATTCCGCATCGATAACGATAATCATTACCCCGGTTCCAGTCGTTTCAGCAGGAAGGGATGTACAGGTGTGTTCGAACGAAGTTATTACCTTAAACGGCACGGTTGACAATGCAACGGGAGGACGATGGGCCAGCTCGGGAACGGGCACGTTTACCCCATCGAATACAGCGCTAAACGCTGTTTATACACCAAGTATTAAAGACCAGGCTGACCGCAAAGTAACGTTTACGCTTACCTCCACCGGCAACGGAACATGCTTGCCTGTTTCATCGACAATGACGGCAACTATTTTGCCTGCCCCTGTCATTGATTCCATGGCTCTGCAATATGTGCTGCAAAAAGGTACTATCGTTTTAAAACCAACCGTTACCGGCACAAATTTGCAATACTTATGGACACCGAATTTATACCTGAATAACAACACATTAAAAAACCCGACATTCACCGGCGTGGGCGATATCATCTATACGTTAACTGTAACAGATGCGGCCGGATGCACAACGTCAGCGCAATTACCGATCAAGGTGCTTAAGCCTATAATAATTCCGAATACTTTTACGCCCAATGGCGACGGCGTAAACGATACATGGGTGATAGACGAATTACATAATTATCCGGGCGCTACCGTACGTATATTTGACAGGTATGGAATGCAGTTGTTATACTCGGAGGGTTATGGAAAACCCTGGGATGGCACCTACAAGGGAAAGCCCGTGCCTTACGGTGTGTACTATTACCTGATAGATATTAAACCGTGGGGGAAACCACTCTCGGGTTTTATAACCGTAATCAGGTAATAATTAATGTTTAGCAAACCATTACACTCTTATACATTTAAGTATCAGGAAATACCGCTAACTTTAACTCAATTAAGACTACCGATGTGAGCCGGCGAACACAAATTTTTATGCTGCAACTTAATGGAAACTAAACGCCGATACAGCGAATGAAAAAAATAGCACTTTTCATTGCTGTCTTATTTATTTCGAAATTATCAAGCTATGGGCAGGATGCCCATTACGCCATCTCGGCAGATTATATCCAGGGACTAAAGGCTTTTTCGACATTCAATACGCCTTTCAGCGGCAATTATTACGGTGGCCAGGTTGGATATCATATTTTTACTAATTCTGCCGACTGGGCAGAAAAGTTATCTGTTAGCGATATCGAGCTGCAGGCTTCGTACCTGAATTTACAACACATCGCGTTTACCGGAACACCAGTGCCAAAGGGATTAATGGGGAGCCATTATGGATTTACGGGCGGTGTCAATATACTGTTGGTTAAATGGGGTGGCGTTAGCTGGATGGCCTGCCCCGGTGGGGGATTATTGTATGCGCCGAAAAATTTTTATACCACCAACAATCAGAACTTTGTTATCGGCAGCGCGCTCAATGTGATGGTATATGCCCGGACAAAGATCGTCGTTCCGGTTTCCACCGGGATAAGCCTGGAGGGAGGGGCTGGCATTGCGCATACTTCGAACGGGGGATTATCTTTTCCGAATGATGGCTTCGACAACATAAGCGCATTCGCGGGTGTGATGGTTGATTTCGATAAAGACGTGCGGCCGGTACGCAAACAAGAATACGAAGTTGCAGACGACCGGTTTGAAATAACTGCCACGTTTGGCGGGCGAAGCGAAGAAAAAACCGGCTATACAAAAAACCCCAATACCAACACCGGATATTTCCCCGATACAGCCATCCAGCGACAGACCCCGTTAATTAAGCAGGCCAACCTCCTGCTCGGATATACGCATCGGCTCAATTCCCTGTTCAGCATCACCGCCGGTACCGATGCCGCATACTATTTTAGGACCTTCTCGTGGAACAACTTTTTCAAAACCTACGAAGGGCCTTACACCACCTATGGGCACTTCAGTCTTGGTATAACCGCGGGGGCGGACATTTGGCTGGGACGATTCGTTTTTTCGGCAGGGGCCGGATGTTATGTATTGGATTATTTTTTTTATCCCGGTACCCGCTTCTATGTGCCCGTGGGAATAAAATACTTTATAACCCCGCACATCGCGCTGCTGGGACGAACCGTAATTAACGATTATAGCAGCGTGGGCATATCTATGGGATTCCACTAAGGCAGCGTATATAATTGCCCGATTGCCAATTATTAAAATTTCTCTTCACACCAACATTTTACCACACCGCACGTTCTTTTGATGTTTTTTTAACAATAACATTAATGCATGTCAAAACTTTCTGAAATTCTCAAAACTTTTAATGAACCGCTGGTTCCGGATATGGTAAGACTTAAATACCAATTCATGGCCGAAAATATTTTTCGCTTTTATCGCGGCACCGACCACCTGTTTTACCAGGACCTGGCTATGGCAAAGGATTTTCCCGCTTCTCCGCTTACCTGGATCTGCGGCGACCTCCACCTCGAAAATTTCGGCAGCTATAAAGCAGATAATAAGCTGGTTTATTTTGACCTGAACGATTTTGACGAGGCTGTGCTGGCCCCTGCAGGCTGGGAACTGGCACGCATGGTTACCAGCATACTGATCGCGTTTGAAAGCTTAAAGATCGAACCCGCTAAAGCGGAAAAAATGGCACAACTGTTCCAGAAAAGCTATTCGGCCACCTTGGCAAAGGGCAAAGCGATCAGCATCGACCCCCGCACGGCAAAAGGGATCGTTTGCCAGTTCTTAACCAACGCGGCAAACAACAAAGAAACTGCTGTAATTGAAAAAAAGACCGACCAAAAGAAAAAAAAGATAAGGCTTTCGCTTAGCGATGAACATCATTTTAAACTTCCGGAACCATTGCGCCTTGCCCTGATGGATCATGTACAAAACTGGATACACAACAGCAACGAGAGCCCCTATAACTTTAAAGTGAAGGACGCCGTTTTTCGGGTTGCAGGCACGGGCAGCGTCGGCGTTAAGCGTTATTTGTTTCTGCTTAAAAGCACCAACACTAAAAAGAAATATTTACTGGTGGATATGAAGCAGTCGCGGCCATCCTCGCTGCTGCCGTACCTTGATGTTCAGCAACCCGGTTGGCCGACCGAAGCGGAAAGGATCATTTCAGTGCAGCAGCGCATGCAAAATATGTCGGCCTCGCTGCTAAGTTCGACCGAATTTCATGGCGAGCCCTTTGTATTGCAGGAATTGCAGCCTGTAAAAGACTCGATCAACTTTAAGCTCATCCGCGATCAGTACCGCGATATTTACCAGGTGATCGATGATATGGCCATCCTGACCGCGTCCGCCCAGCTGCGCAGCGGAGGCATGAACGGTTCGGCGACCATCGACGAGCTGAAGGCTTTTGCTTCTAACACCGACTGGCGCCAGGGCCTGCTCCGTTACGCCCTTAAATACGCCAAAAAAACGAAGCGATACTTTGAACAATACATCGCCGATTATGAAAAAGGCGTGTTTGATTAACGTGAACACGGGGAAGTCCAAAGTCCGGAGTCATTAGTCCGAAGTCAAAAATATTTTTGAAAACGCCGTGGCTGTGCTTTATATCGAGTCCTGCTCCCGCTACCTTTTAAAGAGAAAGCTTAACCTGCCTACCGGCAGGCATGAGCGAAAAGCTGAAGGCTTTTTTTGTTTTAGCCTCACCCTAAATCCATCTCCAAGGGAGAGGGACTTGAATAATTTTTGCGGTTAAGCGCGGACACTTAACCGGGCGGGATCATGCCCTATATTCTGCTAATTTTTTGGGTTTACAGTGTAAAATGATAACTATTTGATTAACAAATAGTTATCTCATAAAAGGTTGAAAAAGTGTAAACCTTTGTAAACCCTATTTGGGTTGACAGGTGTGTTCGTCTGTGTCGTCCGACACCGGTGAGGCGTTACCTTTTACCTACGCTGCGCTCCCAGATTTATCGCCGCTTTTTGGCTCAAAAGCGATCAGCGAGAGGAGCCCCTGCAAATCCGGCTGGGGCTTTTAACATTAACCCAAACACAGTGACGATGTTTTTTGTATAATTTGTATACATTATCCTATGAAAACATCGTCATCAAAAGATACAGAAAACCAGGAGGCGGTGCCTGATGCGCAGAACGGCACCCCGCGCGACGGCCAGCTAAAAAGCCCCTGGTTAAACGGTGCGGCCGTTTCTTTAAAGTCGGCCGGCGCTACGACAGAGGTATATGACGCGCTGATAGTCGGCGCAGGCATAACGGGTATTACCGCAGCGCTTTTACTGCAAAAAGCCGGTCGAAAAACATTGCTTGCCGATGCGCATACCATCGGTTTCGGTACATCCGGCGGTACCAGCGCGCATATTAACACCTTCGCCGATACCACCTATGCCGAGGCAGAAAGCGCCTTTGGCGAGGAAGGCGCGCAATTGTTTGCCGATGCCATTAATGAAGGCAAGGCGTTGATTGAGCAAAATATCAAAACTTACGGCATCGACTGCGACTTTGAAAAAAAGACAGCCTATGTTTTTGCTGAAAACGAAGACGAAGCAAAGGAGTTAGACGAGTTATACGAGGGTACGAAAAAGGTAGGCGTACATATCCGGTATGCCGATGAGGTTCCCACGCCCATTAATTATCAAAAAGCGGTGCTGCTGGAAAACCAGGCGCAGTTTCACCCCATCAAATATATCACCGCGCTTGCGCAGCAATTTATTAAGCTAAAGGGGACGATCCTGGAAAATAAAATGATCGAAAGCCTTGAAAAAAATGAGGAGATCCATTTAGCCAAAGCAGGCGACCTGAACATCCGCGCGCGAAGCGTGGTATACGCCACGCACATTCCCCCGGGTATCACTACACTAAATTTCCGGTGTGCGCCTTACCGTAGCTATGTGTTGGGCGTTAAGCTAAAAGGCTCCAATTACCCCAGTGCACTGATCTACGATATGCAGGAGCCTTACCATTATTACCGGACACACAACATTGATGGACAAAACCTGTTGATAGCAGGCGGCAATGACCATAAAACAGGGCATCAGGACCCGAAAAAAGCCTTTGAGAACCTGGAGAACTATATCAGGAGGCATTACCAGGTGTCGTCGGTAAAATATAAATGGTCGTCGCAATACTATATACCGGCTGATGGCTTTCCCTATATCGGGCAATTGCCCGACGCCGCGGAGGGGGTTTATTGTGCAACCGGCTTTAACGGCAACGGCATGATGCTTGGCACAATCTCTGCTAAGATATTAAGCGACCTGGTGACAGGTATACCCAGCCGCTACGAAAAAATTTTTAGCCCGTCGCGTATCAAGCCTATCGCCGGTTTCACCGAATTTGTAAAGGAAAATGCCGATGTGGTTTATCATTTCGTTGCCGACAGGCTTTCGATAAAAGATACCGATTCGCTGAACAGGCTGCGGCCGGGAAGCGCGAACGTAGTGGAAGTCGACGGTAAAAAGGTAGCCGCATACAGGGATGAAGAAGGGAACTTCCACACCCTGAACCCGGTTTGCACGCATGCAAAGTGCGTTGTAAACTGGAATGCGGAAGAAAAAAGCTGGGATTGTCCCTGCCATGGCGCCCGGTATGATATAGATGGCAAAGTGTTAACAGGCCCGGCAACAAGGGGGCTTGAACAAATTAACTTAACAAACGATTAATATGAAGATCAGGAATATTTTAATTCCGGGCACCGCCGGAACCGCGTTAATGACACTTTTTAGCTACGGCGTTTCGGTCGTGGATAAAGAAAACTACAGTGAGCCCGAGCGCCTCGGTCAGCTTGCTCACAGGCTGGCGCCGGTTTTGAATAAAAAAGAACACCGATTAATTGGCTGGGGTGCGCACTATGGTGTGGGGCTGCTTTTCGCGACTGCCTACGCCAGGCTGTGGGAAAACAGGAAGCTTAAACCCACGTTCAAAAACAATTTTATACTCGGTGCGGTGAGCGGCCTGGCGGCAGTGGCTATATGGAAAGCCACCTTTAACGCCCATCCGCTCCCGCCTGCAATACGGTTTGACAAATATTATTTACAACTGGTGCCTGCGCATATCGTATTCGCGGTGTTTGCGGGTTTGGGTTATGCGCTGCTCAACCGTGGAGAAGATGATTCGTATGAAGTTAAAAACGAACCGTTAACCCATTTGCCGTGGGTTGAAGTATAAATAACAATATATCTCGTCGCGATAATGGAAAGCAAAACGGTAAAAAAGGAAAAGAAGCCCGCAGCTAAAAAGGACCTGGCTGCAGGTTACAACAAATATAAAATGTACAATGGCCAGCAATATACCGGTATGCAGATTGGCCGCAGCCATCACTGGCATTATGATGCGGGCGACTGGAAGGAAACCAAAATAACGCCCGACCTTTGGGAAATATCGTATGCAGTAACCAAACGCCGCGCGGGCCATGCGCCTGAAAATTCCGGCGTACCGGTGGGTACCGAATACCAGTGGTATATCCTTTCGCACCAGCATGTAAAAAAGTTGAACGCGAATGATTACTCGACCGAGATGACAGGCCTTAAATTTAAACTGGCCCATAAACGGGCCGACCATGCAGGCTGGAACACCAGGGCTCCTACCCAGCGCAAGCACCTGGTGGGCTTTTTAAAAGAAATTATCGCGCAGCTCGAGAAGGAACCGATCCCGCTGGAATTTGATTATAATGGCGTACATTATAAAGGCGAGGGTGTGCCCATCTCTGAAACATGCAGCGCAGACGTTTGCTACGAAGTGGATATCACGCTAAATGATGAGAATCTTGGAATTATACGCTGCGCCAAAAGCGGCTGGAAGATGGACCGCGTGGAGCAAGGGCTGATCGAAGCCATCGGCAACGAAATATTCCTCTATTTTGAATAAACCGGGGGATAAATTGAAAAAAATATGAGTGATCTACAATAACGAAGCTCAAGTCCTCTCCTTTGGAGAGGATTTAGGTGAGGCAATAATCCGTTTACTTAACTATTACTTTCGTGCGGATGTTTGGGGTGTGTTTTTATGTCGGTAAGGCTTACCACGAAAAACACCGAACCCACAAACATGGTATAAAGGCCTACGAATAAAGGCCACTCCGATACTTTCGCCCCGCTTGGATCCACTGTCATCGTTTCGTTGTCTACGGCGTCAACCAATGGCCGGAAATAAATAATGCAGAATATGGTAATAATTAGTCCTACAATAAAAATAATGATGGCTGTTCTCTTCATAGCTAAATGATTAACAAAAAAACTGCTTTCCAGTTTCGCCGTAAAGGTATTACTATTTTGAAAATTTTAATTCCTTAAAATCAAATTCTTTAAATTAATATCCCAACTTGCGTTTAAATCGATTTGAAAATTTGGTGATTTGAAAATTTGAAAATTATTCGTTCAATATTTTCAAATAATCAAATTAACTTACTTTCAAATTTTAAACTATTTCAGCACCTTCAAATTATCAAATTGTCAAATT
>Ga0134125_10001290_pt1 | contig 30934 bp, 36 predicted proteins | sample KB31751_FD_96464 | JGI IMG/M metagenome (GOLD analysis project Ga0134125, IMG submission 96464) | Terrestrial soil microbial communities with excess Nitrogen fertilizer from Kellogg Biological Station, Michigan, USA - KB3-175-1 | ecosystem: Environmental > Terrestrial > Soil > Unclassified ... | reverse complement strand
CAGCGTCTCCAGCAGGTCGATCGCCCTGTCCACCTCGCTCGCGGTCGTGGAGTGGTTCAGCACGCACAGCCGCAAGGTGTGGCGGCCGCGCACCTGCCCTGCCGAAACGAACACCTCGCCGCCCGCCTGGATCTGCTGCACGAGGTCGGTGTTGATGCGCTCCAGGGTGCGCTCGTCGTCGACACCCGCGGGATGGCGCCGCAGCGCCACCACTCCCAGCGACGCCGGTGACATCAACTCGAGCACGGGCGAGCGCTCCACCCGCCGCTGGGCATGCAGGGCGAGGTCGATGCAACGATCGATCGCCTGGCGGAACGCGTCCACCCCGAAGTAGCGCAGGGAGATCCACAGCTTCAGCGCCCGGCAGCTGCGCGTCAGCTGCACGCCCAGGTCGGAGAAGTTGACCTCGCGATCGACGGCCTCGGTGCCCTTCAGGTAGCTGGGGTGAATCTCGAAGGAGCGGCGCAGGCGGTCGCCGTCGCGCACCAGCAGGGCGCCCACCTCGACCGGCTGATACAGCCACTTGTGTGGGTCGAGCGTGATCGAGTCCGCCAGCTCCATGCCGGCCAGCGCCGCGCGCCCTCGCTCCGTCAGGCAGCCGAAGGCGCCGTAGGCGCCGTCCACGTGCAGCCAGGCGTCGTGCTCGCCGCAGATCCGCGACAGCTCGGCGAACGGGTCGATCGCACCCACGGCCGTGCTGCCCGCGTTGGCGACGACCAGCAGCGGGCGCCGGCCGGCGGCCAGGTCGGCGCCGATCGCACCCTCCAGCGCGTCCGGGCGCATGCGCCCGACATGGTCGCTCAGGATCACCCGCACCTGGTCGGGGCCGAACCCGAGCACGCGCGCGGCGCGGGCCAGCGACGAGTGCGCCTGGTCGGACATGTACAGCACGGCGCGCGCGTCCATCTCCCCCATCAGCGCCTCGCGGGCGCAGGCGAGCGCCGTCAGGTTCGCGGCCGACCCACCCGAGACCAGCGCGCCGCCCGCCTCGGCCGGATAGCCCACCCACTGCCGGAACCAGTCGAGCACGGCCAGTTCCAGCGCGGCCGGGCCGGATGCGCCCAGCCACTAGCAGGCGTCGATGTTGAGCGCGCTCGAGATCAGATCTCCCAGCGCCCCCGGCCAGGTGCCCTCGCCGGGGATGTAGGCGAGGTAGCCGGGATGAGCGAGACTGGCGACGTAGGGCAACACATCGCGCTCGAGGTCGTCCAGGATCTCGTCGAAGCCGGCCGGCTGCTCGGGCGGCGGCATCGACAGGCGACGGTGCAGCTCGCCTGGCGACTCGGCATTCACCACCGGGCCCTGCGGCCCCGTGATGCGATTCACCAGCATGTCGACTGTGCGATATCCCAGCTGCCGCATGACGTCGGCATCGAGTGCGAGCGACGAAGCGTTGTGCGCAGAACTGTCCGTCGTCTGCTCGGTCAACACGTCCCCCTGTCGGCGGCCGGGCGGACCCGTTCTGGCCCGAGCGACGACTCTAGCGCATGGGTTCGCGCGGTACCGGTGTGGCGGCGGTCGTCTGCTGCTGCGGCTCCCCCGCCGCAACCGCGGGCTCGACACCGGCCGCCGCTGCCGTGGTTGTGGTGCGAAGCGGCTGCTCGCGCAGCAGCCAGGTCAGGGTGAACGCGATGAACGCGATGCCGGTGGCAGTCAGGAACACCGGCTGCAGCGCGGCGGCAACCGCGTGCACGTAGGGCGAGTGCACCGCGGGCGGCAGGTGCTTGACGATCTCCGGGTTGGCGGTGGTGGGGATGTGGGCGCCGGGCGGCAGCTTGGCGGCGAGCTCGCCGGCCAGCCGGTTGGTGAAGATCGCGCCGAACGCGGCCACGCCGATCGAGCCGCCGATCTGCCGGAACAGCGTCGAGCCTGACGTGGCAACGCCGATCTGGCTGTGCTCCACCGAGTTCTGAGCGGCCAGCACCAGCACCTGCATGACCATGCCCAGGCCCAGGCCGAGCACCACCATCGCCACGATCGTCTGCCAGATCGGCGTGCCCACCTCCAGCCGCGACAGCAGCAGCACCGCCACCGTCATGATCGCGGTGCCGACGATCGGGAACGGCTTGTAGCGGCCGTAGCGGCTGATCAGCTGACCGCTGAGGATGGAGGTGAACAGCAGGCCCACCATCAGCGGCGTCAGGGTCAGTCCGGAGCTGGTCGGGCTATGCCCCTTCACGACCTGGAGGTACAGCGGCAGGTATGTGATCGCGCCGAACAGCGCCAGGCCGACGATGAAGCCGACCGCGCTGGTCACGACGAACACCCGGTTTCGGAACAGCTCGAGCGGCAGGATCGGCTCGGCCGCGCGGCGCTCCGCGAACGGGAAGGCGACCAGCGTCACGACACCGACGGCCAGCATCGTGAGCGCCTCGGGCGACCCCCAGGCGTAGGTGGTGCCGCCGAGGCTGGTGAACAGCACGATGGCGGTGAGGCCGGTGGCCAGCAGCCCCGCGCCCAGGTAGTCGATGCTGTGGCGGACGTGCTCGGCGCGCGAGTGGAACGCCACCCCGATCACGATCAGCGCGATCGCCCCGACCGGCAGGTTCACGTAGAAGATCCAGCGCCAGGACAGGTTGTCGACGAAGAAGCCGCCCAGCAGCGGGCCGATCACCGTCGACACGCCGAAGACGGCGCCGAAGAATCCCTGGTAGCGGCCGCGCTCGCGCGGCGAGAAGATGTCGCCGACGACCGCCAGCGTCAGCACGATCAGCCCGCCGCCACCCAGGCCCTGCAGGGCCCGGAACGCGATCAGCTCGGACATGTTCTGGCTGAGCCCGCACAGCACCGAGCCGACCAGGAACAGCACGATCGACGCCTGTAGCAGCGGCTTTCGGCCGTACAGATCGCCGAGCTTGCCGTACAGGGGGCCGGATACGGTGGACGCGAGCAGGTAGGCGGTCACCACCCAGGACAGGTGCGACAGGCCGCCCAGGTCGCCGACGATGGTGGGCAGCGCAGTCGAGACGATCGTCTGGTCGAGCGAGGCCAGCAGCAGCACCAGCATCAGCGCCGCGAAGATCAGACGCACGCGCTGCGGTGGTGCGGACGCGGTCGCAGTGGGCGTGCTCACTGGCGCCTCCCGAACCGTTGCTCACGCAGGCAACGCATCGACTCGCTGAGCTGGTCGTCATCGAGCGGCGGCTGCGTCTGCGGCGTCGCCGCCTCCGCGCGCAGGCCGTCCAGCAGCCAGTGCAGATGACGCCGCCAGACCTCGGGCGCAGTATCAGCGGTGGCGTCGATCACCGGGGCGAACGACCACAGCAGCAGGGCCAGGTCGGCGACGGTGAAGTCGGGCCGCAGCGACCCCTGGTCGCGTGCGCGGCCGATCAGCTCGTCGAACTGCGTCCGCATCTGCGCGCGCGTCTCGGCCAGCCGGCCCTCGCCGGGCGGGTAGCGCAAAAAGATCTCCTTGAGCACGCGGTCGCTGCGCTGCAGCTCGAGCGTCGCCTCCAGGAAGCCGACCAGCCCGGCCCAGGCGTCAGGCTCGGCGAGCCCGGCCTCGGCCAGGACGAGGAACTCTCCGACGCGCTCGGCGAAGATCGCCTCCACCAGCGCCTCACGGGTCGGGAAGTGCCGGTAAAGGGTGCCGGTGCCGACGCCGGCCCGGCGGGCGATCTCGTCCAGACGCGCGTCGACGCCGTGCTCGGCGAACGACTCACGGGCCGCGGCGATCAGCAGCGCGCGGTTTCGCTGGGCGTCGCGCCGCGAGCCCCGTTCGGGTGCAGAAATTCCGGCCACCGACTCACGGTAGCAGAAGCGGAGAGCGTGTCCGTTTAGTTCAGCTGCTGCTCTTGGCGGCCTCCGTCTTCACGCTCTCGACGCTGTCCGCGTCGACCTGGTGCTTCGCCACCTTCTCGGCGTTCCGCAGCTGCTTCTCGATCTCGGTCACCCAGCGCTCCTCGAATACCGCCACGATGCCGGAGCTGTTCGGCGGCAGCGAGTCCTCGACGTCGGCCTTGATCTCGCTCTTGAGGTGATGGTCGAGCAGCGCGCCGGCACCGGCCCCGATGCCGCCGCCGACCACGGCCGAAGCCAGCAGCGAGGGCGGGAAGATGAGGCCGATGATGGCGCCGCCAACCACACCCAGCGTGGCGCCCACGCCGACCTCGTGGCCGTTGTCCTCCACATTGATCTTGCCGTCGGCGTCGCGCCGGACGAGCACCATGGCGTCGACGGTGATCACTCGCTCGCGTGCGAGCTGCTTGAGACCGTCCCAGTCGGCCTGGGCGGCGTCGGCGTCGGAGTAGGCGGCGATGTAGAGATCGATGGGCGGCTTGTCAGCCATGCTGTGGTCTCCCTCGGGTCGCGGTCGGCGTGTGGCGACGATCATAGGTCGGGTGCTCGCGATCGGGCGGTGACCCGCCTTGTGTACCATCGCCGCCATGGCGTATGACGAGGAGCTCGCGGAGCGCATACGGGAGCTGGTCGCCGGCGAGCACGAGCTGACCGAGAAGCAGATGTTCGGCGGGCTGGCCTTCCTGATCGGCGGCAACATGGCGGTGGCCGCGAGCGGCCAAAGCGGCCTGCTGGTGCGCGTCGACCCGGCCATGTCGGACGAACTGGTCGCAACCACGGACGCCCGCCCGATGGAGATGCGCGGCCGACCGATGCAGGGCTGGCTGCGGGTGCGCGCCGAGCACATTCAGACCCGGGCGCAGCTGGCGGAGTGGGTCGCGCTGGGTACGACCTACGCCCGCACGTTGCCCTCGAAGTGATGGCCCTCAGCGCGGCCGCGGATCGCCGATCCAGTAGCGCGGTCCGGGCCCGAGGCCGGCGGCCCGGTCGCCGGGGTTCGCCAGCCGGCAGCGGTCGAGTGACAGGCACCCGCACCCGATGCACTGGGTCAGCCCCGCCCGCAGGCGTTCCAGCTCGTTGATCCGCTCGTCGATGCGCGATGTCCAGGTGCGTGACAGGCGCGACCAGTCGCGGCGGGTGGGCGCGCGGGCGGGAGGCAACCTGCCCAGCTCGACTGCGATCTCGTCCAGAGTCAGCCCCACCCGCTGGGCGAAGACGACGAACGCGATTCGTCGCAGCACCGCCCGCGGGTAGCGGCGGTGGCCCGACCCCGACCGCTCCGAGGCGATCAAGCCGCGCTGCTCGTAGAAGCGCAGCGCCGACGCGGCGACCCCGCTTCGCCGCGAGACGTCGCCGATCGTGAGCAGTTCCGGCATCTCTGCAGTGAACCACGCCGGCCAGTTGACTTCAAGTTAACTTGAAGTTGTAATCTGGAGTTCGAGCATCCGAGGACCACTCTGGAGGTACCCATGACGAGCGAGCAGACAGCGAGCCAGACGATCACGGCGGAGGTCACGTCCTGGCCGGGCGTCACCGCCGGGCCCGGCCGCCGCGGCGAGTACGCATTCACGGTGGGGCGACGCGAGATCGGGCACCTGCACGGCGATCACGCCGCGCACTTCTCGTTCCCGAAGGGCGTGTGGGCCGAGCTGATGGCGGAGGGTCGGATCGTGCCGCACCCCGTCTTTCCCGATTCGCAGGGGCCGGCCGCTCGCCGCATCAACGGCGACGACGACGTGCGCGACGTGATCGCGCTGATGCGGCTCAACTACGACCGCGCCGCCGCCCGGCACGGCGTGCCGGCCAGCGCATGAGCGTCCTCGGGATCACTCCGCACCTGGTCGTCCGGGATGCCGCGGCCGCCGCCGAGTGGTACACCGCCGCGCTCGGGGCCGAGGAGCGCAGCCGGCTTGCCGTACCGGGCGGCAAGCTGATGCAGCTGGAGCTCCGGTTCGGCTCCTCGACGGTGATGCTGGCCGATGAGTTCCCCGAGATGGGCGTGCTCTCGCCGCTCAGCATCGGCGGCACGGCGACCGTGTTGCACCTGTCGACCGACGACGTGGACGCTGTCTGGCAGCGCGCAATCGACGCCGGCGCCGAGGTGCGCCAGCCGCTGGCCGAGGCCTTCTGGGGCGAGCGTTACGGCCAGATCACCGATCCCTTCGGCCATCGCTGGGGGCTCGCCCAGCACGTCCGCGACGTCCCGCGCGAGCAGCTCGAGCGCGCCGTGGCAGAGCTGTTCGCCGGATAGCGCCTCCGGCGCCGGGCGAAGCTTCCCCGGTGACCCGTGAACCGCTCAGCGAAGCGAGACCGCGACCAGCTCCAGCAGGTCGAGCGCATCCTGCATGCCCGGCTCCATCCCGGAGTTGATGTGAGCGTCGCGCCCCTCCCTGGTGGGGTGCTCTACCAGCACGGTCACGAGCGTGCGGCCGTCCCGCTCGGTCAGGGTGAGGGTGTTCAGCGCCGCGTGCTGCTCGGCGTCGGGGATGCCCTCGTAAACCTCGGTCGAGACGATCCGCTCGTTCGGGACGATCTCCCGGTACTCGCCGTGGAAGGCGACCTCGACGCCGCTCTCGGTCACGCTCACGTACCGCCAGGCGCCTCCGACCCGCAGGTCGATCTCCGCGATCGTGACCCGGCCGCGGTTCGCATGCCACCAGCGCTTGACCAGCTCAGGCGTCGTCCAGGCCCTGTACACCAGGTGCCTGGGTACGTCGAACTCGCGTGTGATCAGGATCTGCCGATCCGTCGGGAGCGTCACCGTCGCCGTCCCGCTACTCGTCGCTGCCATCGTCTACCTCCTCCGCTTGAAGTTCCTCGAGCACGGCATCGAGCTGGCCGAACCGCTCCGACCAGGAGCGCTCGTAGGCCGCCACCCAGTCGTGGATGGGCTTCAGCGCCTGGCCGTTGATCCGGTACAGCCGCTGCCGCCCGTGGTCGCGCACGTCCACCGCTCCCACCTCGCGCAACACCCGCAGGTGCCTCGACACCTGCGGCTGTGGTAGCCCCGTGAGGCCGACCAGGTCGTTCACGGGTCGCTCCCCGCCGACCAGGATGTCCAGGATCTGCCGGCGCCGGGGCTCGGCAACGGCGTTGAACGCGTCTGCGGTCGTGGCTGCTCGTGCCATGGCTAGATCATATATCTATATCGACATATGTCAAGCCGAGGACGCCGGCGCGGCTTGAACCGGCATCACGCGGTGGGTACTGTTGAGGGGTGATCTCGGACACCAGCGCCTCCCCGGTCCTCACTCGCGACGAGTCGCACGCCCTGTTCGGGCAGACGATGGGATTCGTGGCGCTGACCTCAGCGTTCTTCGCGCTGGGCGCCTACCTCGGCCGCGACATGGCCTATCAGTGGGGCTGGCTGTGGTTCATCGTCGCGATCGTCTGCCTGTTCGGGCTGCAGGCAGCGGCGCAGCGGTCGGAGCAGCTCGCCATCGTCCTGTTGCTGACGTTCGGCCTCGTGATGGGGCTCGCGGTTGCGCCCACGATCGCCTACTACGTCAGCACGAACCCGCAGGCGGTGTGGCAGGCGGGCGGCGCAACCGCGCTGTTCATCGCCGGGTTCGGAGCCGCCGGATACGCGACCCGGCGCGACCTCTCCGGCCTCGCCCGGCTCCTGTTCTTCGCGCTGTTGGCGCTGATCCTCTTCGGCATCGTCACGATCTTCGTACGGATCCCGAACGGCCAGCTGATCTACGCGGTGCTGGGACTGATCATCTTCGCCGGCTTCACGATGGTCGACTTCCAGCGCCTGCGCCGCTCCCAGGACATCCGGGTCGCGCCGCTGCTAGCGGCCTCGATCTTCCTCGACGTCCTGAACGTCTTCCTGTTCTTCCTCAGCATCTTCGGGCGGCGTTAGTTCGCCTCAGCCGGTTGGCCGATCTCTGTCGGCTGTAAATCACCCGCTCGGTCCGACAACACGAGCCCGCCTGCGGAGTCGCCCTTTGCGGCGGCCGCTTCGACGCGGGTCGCAGCACGAGCGGCGGGTTCGTGGCCAGACTGGGGCTCCCGACCTGACCGCTTTCGACGGGGCGGTGCCATCACCCATGCCGGCATCGCTCCGCCCGTGAACTGCTCGCCACGTCGCTCTAGCGAATGACGCGATAGGCGACGAGCAGATGGCCGGTCGGCGACATCTCGCTTTGGATCGTTTCGAGCTGAATCGATGGCAAGCCATCGAGCAGTCGTCGTCCGCCGCCGGCGATCCTCGGCGCGATCACGAGTCTGAGCTCGTCGACTACGCCGGCGGCGAGGAGCTCCTGAGCGACCGAGATGCTCGCGTGAACGCCGACATCGCCTCCGGGCTGCTGCTTGAGATCCCAAACGAACTCGACCAGCCCGCCGTCGAGCACCGTCGCGTTGGCCCAATCACGGTCAAGGGGCGTCGATGTCGCGACATGCTTCGTGACCCCGTTGATGAACGTCGCGAATGGCTCGATCTCGCTGCTCGGCCAGAACTGCGCCCACGCGGTGTAGCTGCGGCGGCCAAGGATGACCGCGTCCTGTGTCGCGATCACCGAGCCCAGGTTGGCGTCCATCGCGTCGTCCCACTCGGCGATGAAAGCATCCGGGTCCTCGGCAACCCCATCGAGGGACAACAACTCGTAAACGACGACCTTCCGCACGCCCACACCTCCGGTTTCGTCTCGATGCTACTGGTTGGCACGTACCTACTGATATGAGGTAGCATCCTATGATCAATAGGAAGAAAGGAAGACCAGATGAGGTCCACAGCACTCACGGAGAACCTGACGCAGCTGACCCGTTGGCGTTTCGTCAACGCGTTCCTCGTTCGCGAGGAAGACGGCTTCACGTTGGTCGACACGACGCTCAGCGGAGGCGCCGGGGCGCTGATCGCTGCCGCGGAGGAAGCGGGCGAGGCGATCCGGCGGATCGCGTTGACGCACGGCCACGGCGATCACGTCGGCTCGCTCGATGCGCTGAAGCAGCGGCTGGGCGGGTCGGTTGAGGTGCTCATGCCCGAGGTGGATGCCCGCGTCCTCGCCGGCGAGACGGTCGTCGAGGGCAAGCTGCCGGGCAGTTGGCCAAAGGTCGAAACGGTGCCGGACGTGCGGCTTTCGGCCGGCGACCGGGTCGGCAGCCTCGAGGTCGTGGCCAGCCCGGGTCACAGTCCCGGCCACGTCGCGTTCCTCGACACGCGCGATCGCACGCTGATCGCGGGCGACGTCTTCACCGCCTACGGTCACCTCGCGGTCACGAGCCATTTCTATCTCCGCTTTCCGTTTGCGGCGATGGCGACCTGGGACCGCGCAAAGGACGTCGAGTCGGCACGGGCGCTGCGCGCGCTCGACCCGGCGCTGCTCGTGGTCGGGCACGGGCCTTCCCAACGCGATCCGGGTGCCGCGATGGACCGGGCGATCGCGCGCGCCCCCAAGTCACTACCGGCCGCGGACGCGGCGGTCGAGGGCTGATGGCACGCGCCGGCCTCGACAGCGAGGCGGTTGTCGGCGCCGCCGAGGAGTTGGCGGACGCCAACGGTCTCGACGCGGTCACGCTGGCGATGCTTGCCCGAAAGCTCGGAGTACGTCCGCCCTCGCTCTACGTTCACATCAACGGGCTTGCCGACCTGCGGCGTCGGCTCGCGGCTCGCGGTGCCCGCCAGCTCGCCGCGGCGATGCAGACGGCGGCCGCGGGCCGCGCCCGCGGCGACGCGCTCACGGCCGTGGCCGACGCGTACCGCAGCTACGCCCGCGAGCATCCGGGCAGCTACGCGGCGCTCCAGCGTGCACCCGACCCGGACGATGCGGAAGCCACCGCTGCCGGCGCCGAGGCTGTCGACGTCGTGCTCGCCGTGCTACGCGGCTACGGTCTCGAGTCGGACGACGCGATTCACGCCACCCGCATCATCCGCGCCGCCCTCCACGGATTCGTCTCGCTCGAGGCCGGTGGCGGCTTCGGTCTCCCGCTTGACGTCGACGAAACCTTCGCCCGGCTCACGTACCTGCTCGACCAAGGACTGGGGGCCACAAGGCCTAGCGGAGCGGCATAGGACCTCCGGCCTATCTGCCCGCAAACCCCGACGGCTCCAAGTCCCTTTCACGCGTTCAAAAGTCTGCGTGAACGCCCCGCTGCTCCTGTCCACCGCCTTCTCGTGTGCGCTGCCGCTGCCGGCAGCGCCAGCAGTGGCGGCAGACGTCACCCGACGTCATGCGTCATCTGGTCGATGCAGACCGTGATTGCGAGAATCAATGCGTCGTCCTGGTCGGGCGCTATCTCGATGCCGTAGGTGTCACGCACGCGGAACCACCGCTTCGACACCTCGGCCACCTTGTCGCCGCCGCGCTCGATCTTGTACTCGTGGTCGACGATGTTGCCCTTCGCCTCCAGGTCCTCGCCGTCCTCGACGTCGACCGAGAAGCGGTCGCGGAGCGGGCTGACGAGCGCCTTCCTGACCGTGGCCACGGTTTGCCCGTCACGCTCGATCTTCATTTTGTCGCGCACGCTGAGCTTCTTCTCCTGGATCGTGAAGAGCTCGTCGCCTCCGGGCGTCTCGAGCACGAACGTGTCACGGATCCGGAACGCCTTCCCGTTCACTTTGAACACCCGTTCGCCGTCGTCGGTCTCAATCCAGTAATCGTCGCCGATCGCGAAGAGCTTCTCGCGCATCTGGTACGTCGTCCCGCCGTCGTCGCGGCGGCCTCTCAAGAGCGGCATTCCTGAGCTCCTTCGTTGGCTGAGTGTCTCGAAGGTCGGTGGCTCGTGGCCACCCTAGCCGATTCGATCCTCCGTTCACGGACCGCCCACCGAAGCGGTGTCGGCGCCACCGCGCCTCAAGGGCACTGTAGGATGGCGCAGCCGACAAGGCGGTCCTTGTACCGGCAGCGACGCGACCGCTGCGCGATGGCGCGGCCCATGGGGAATTCGACGCGATCAAGCCTAGGCGCTCGCGAGGCGCGAGGAGGAGTCGACTATGACTGACGAGAGCTCACGCGACGCCCTGCCGATCCCGGACCGACCGTTCCAGGGGACGCTTCCGTTCGACGCGAACGATGCGGACACAGCGTTCCCGGCGATCGAGCCGCTGCGGCCGCCAGCGGGCGCCCCGAACGTGCTCGTCATCTTGCTCGACGATGTCGGCTTCGCCGCGTCGAGTGCGTTCGGCGGGCCGTGCGCGACGCAGACCGCCGAGCGGTTGGCTGGAAATGGCCTGAAGTACAACCGTTTCCACACGACGGCTCTCTGCGCGCCAACGCGGGCTGCGCTGCTGTCTGGGCGAAACCACCACACGGTCGGGATGGGGGTCATTACCGAGCTCGCCACCTCGGCGCCCGGTTACAGCTCTGTCCGTCCCAATACGTGCGCGCCGCTTGCGCAGACGCTGCTGCTGAACGGCTATTCGACGGCGCAGTTCGGCAAATGCCACGAGGTACCGGTATGGCAGTCGAGCCCGATGGGTCCGTTCGATGCCTGGCCGACCGGCGGCGGCGGCTTTGAGTACTTCTATGGCTTCATCGGCGGCGAGACGAACCAGTACTACCCGGCCGTCTACGAGGGAACGACGCCGGTCGAGCCCGAGACGACGCCGGAGGAGGGCTACCACTTCACCGACGACATGACCGACAAGGCGATCAAGTGGGCGCGCCAGCAGAAATCGCTGATGCCCGACAAGCCCTTCTTCATGTATTACGCACCCGGCGCAACGCACGCTCCGCACCACGTGCCGACGGAGTGGTCGGACAAGTACAAGGGGCGATTCGACAAGGGTTGGGATGCGCTGCGCGAGGAGACGCTGGCCCGCCAGAAGGAGCTGGGAGTCGTGCCCGCGGACACAGAGCTGACCGCGCGGCACGCGGAGATCCCCGCCTGGGACGACATGCCCGACGAGCTCAAGCCGGTGCTCGCGCGGCAGATGGAGGTCTACGCCGGTTTCCTCGAGCACACCGACCACCACATCGGACGGCTCGTCGATGCGCTCGAGGACCTCGGCGTGCTCGAGGACACGCTCGTCTACTACATCATCGGCGACAACGGGGCCAGCGCCGAGGGCACGATCAACGGCAGCTTCAACGAGACCTTCATCTTCAACGGCGCCGCGGCGCTCGAGACGCCCGAGTTCCTGACCGCACACATCGATGACTTCGGGACGCCGAGGGCCTACAACCACTTCGCGGTCGGCTGGGCGCACGCGATGGACACGCCCTACCAGTGGACGAAGCAGGTCGCGTCGCACTGGGGCGGAACGCGAAACGGCACCATCATCCACTGGCCACGCGGGATGGCGGCGCGCGGCGAGGTGCGCTCGCAGTTCCACCACGTGATCGACGTCGCGCCCACCGTGCTCGAAGCGGCCGGACTGCCCCAGCCGAAGACGGTGAACGGCGTTGCCCAGGAGCCGATCGCGGGCGTGAGCATGGTGTACTCGTTCGACGACGGGAACTCCGCTGAGCGCCGCCAGACGCAGTACTTCGAGATGTTCTGCAACCGTGGTATCTACCATCAGGGCTGGACAGCCGTCACGCGCCACTCGACGCCCTGGACGTTCGAGGAGATGCCCGCGTTCGCAGACGACGTCTGGGAGCTCTACGACACGAGCTCCGACTGGAGCCAGTCGCACGACCTCGCCGGTGAGATGCCGGAGAAGCTGGCGGAGCTGCAACAGCTGTGGCTGGAGGAGGCGCACAAGTACAACGTGCTTCCGCTCGACGACCGTCGCATCGAGCGCTTCAACGCCGAGCTCGTGGGCCGGCCGGAGCTCGTGAAGGGGAACTCTCAGCTGCTGTTCGGCGGCATGGGCCGCCTCAGCGAGAACAGCCTCATCAACACCAAGAACAAGTCCCACGCGGTCACGGCCGAGGTGGTCGTGCCCGAGGCGGGCGCCAAGGGCGTGATCTTCGCCCAGGGCGGGGCCTTCGCCGGCTGGAGCCTGTATGCGAATGATGGGCGTCTCACCTACTGCTACAACCTGCTCGGCTTGCAGCGCTTCAAGATCGAAGCGGACGCCCCGATCCCGCCCGGAACGCACCAGGTGCGGATGGAGTTTGCCTATGACGGCGGTGGCCTGGCCAAGGGCGGCGCCGTCACGCTCTTCCTGGACGGCGGGAACGCGGGTGAGGGCCGTGTCGAGGCGACCGTGCCACTGATCTTCTCCGCGGACGAGACCGCCGACGTGGGACAGGACACTGCGTCCCCGGTCAGCGACGACTATCAGGGGGAAGGCAGTGTGTTCAACGGCACGATCAACTGGGTGCAGATCGACCTGGGCGAAGACGCGCAAGACGCCGACCACCTGATCACGCCCGAGGAACGACTCCGCGTCGCGATGGCCCGGCAGTGACCGGCGGGAGGCTTACGAGACCGCGGTGACGCGACACGTCACTCGACTCGGTGAGGCCTCTGGATGCAGCGGAAGCCGACATGGCTGGTGGTGGTGTCGACGGACTCTGCCTGCCGGGCCGCCGGTCGGTAGCGGAGACAGTAGTTGGGCGCGCAGAGGTGCGATCCGCCCTTAATCACAAAGCGCGGAAACCGGTCGCCACTGCCGACCCCACTGGTCGGCGTGCCTCTCGGGTTCCGCGGACCGCAGCACGGCTTAGGCTCGTGGTCGGCGTGGGTCGGGGCGAAGACGTCTGCCGTCCACTCCCACACGTTCCCTGCCATATCGTGGAGCCCGTAGCCGTTGGGCGGGAAGTGGTTGACCGGGGAGGTGCCCTCGTAGCGGTCGAGAAGCAGGTTCTGCCACGGGAACTCGCCTTGCCAGGTGTTGGCCATCATTCGCCCCCGCGGCGCGGGATCGTCGCCCCAGGGGAAGACGGCACCTTCCAGACCTCCGCGCGCGGCAAACTCCCACTCAGCCTCGCTCGGCAGCTCCTTGCCGGCCCAATCGGCGTAGGCGGCGGCGTCGCCGTGGGAGACGTGGGTGACCGGATGCCGTTCGCGTCCGTGCAGCGTGCTTACCGGACCCTCGGGGTGCCGCCACTGCGCGCCCGGCACCCACGACCACCAGTTCCGGTGGTCGCTGAGATCGACGGGACCGCTCGACCCTGTGAAGACCAACGAGCCAGGCACCAGCAGCTCCGGCAGCGCATCCGGGTACTGCGCCGGATCGGGCGCGAGCTCGGCCCAGGTGACGTGACCGGTGTCCTTCACGAAGCGCCGGAACTCGGCCACGGTCACCGGATGCTCGTCCATCCAGAAGCCGTCCACCGCGACTCGATGCGGCGGCCGCTCCTCGGGATAGAAGTCGTCGGAGCCCATCAGAAACTCGCCTCCGCCGACCCAGATCATGTTCTTCGGTGTCGGCGCCAGAGCGGCCCTGTTACTCACCGCAGCAGCATATCTCCGCTCTAACCATTCTCGGCACGGCCGAATCGGTGCGCCACCGGCTCTCAGTCGCTGAGCTCGAGTCTTGTGACCGGTACGCCGTGAAGCTCCTTCACGATTGCCCGGCCTTTGCCCTCCTCCAACCAGCTGGCCTCCTCGTCGGGGTGAGTGACCACCACCACTTCGTCGGCGGCGAACTCGCGGAGCGCGTCCTGCACCGCGACCAAGGGATCGGAGTCGCCGGCGGTTGACTCGGTTTCCTTCGACGGGAGTCGGCGACCGAGCTCCGCGGCGGCTCCTTCAGCTTGTTCTCGGGTCTGATCGTCGGCGTTCGTGAGCCATTGCAATCGTGATTGACGCACCATCGGTACGACCACTCGCAACTCGTCGATCTCGCCGCCCACGGCCTCTCGCAGCGCCTCCGGGGAGCGGGACAACGTACTTACCACCAGCACCTTGCGCCCCGTGTGCCCGGTAGGGCCGCCCGAAGCAGAACCATCGATTCGCTGCGTCACTTATTCATCCTTTCGGAACGGGATATCGGCGCTGTCAGGCGGTGGTGTCGACCGAGTGGGTGACTTCGCCGTTGGTGTGGCCGGGCGCCAGTTGATGGGCGGTGCTGGCCGCGTTTTCGCGGCCGAGGAACGACGTGAGCTCCTGGATGGTGCTCATCAACGGTGCCGGGAACACGACGGTGGTGTTCTTATCGACGCCCAGCTCGACCAGTGACTGCAGGTTTCGAAGCTGCAGCGCGAGCGGGTGCTCCATCATCACGTCAGAGGCACGGGCGAGCTCGCCCGCGGCCAAAGCTTCGCCCTCGGCGGCGATGATCTTGGCACGCTTCTCGCGCTCGGCCTCCGCCTGACGGGCCATCGCCCGCTTCATCGACTCAGGCAGCTGGATGTCCTTCACCTCGACCACGGTCACCTCAACACCCCAATCCTCGGTCTGGATGTCGAGGATCTCGCGGATGTTCTGGTTGATCTTGTCGGTCTCTGAGAGCGTCTCGTCCAGCGTGTGACGACCGACCACGGCTCGCAGTGTCGTCTGGGCGATCTGGTTGATCGCCTCGCTGACGTTCTCGATCGCAATCACCGATTTCACCGCGTCCTTGATCCGGAAGTAGGCGACGGCGGATACGTCGACCGAGACGTTGTCGCGAGTGATTATGCCCTGCGACTGGATCGGCATGGTGACGATTCGAAGTGACACGCGATGCACATGGTCGACGAACGGCATGATCAGGATCACGCCGGGGCCGCGGGCTCCGTCCTTCACCTTGCCCAGGCGAAACTGGACTCCCCGTTCGTACTGCTTGAGGATGCGAACAGACGCAAGCAGGCCGACCACGAGGACGACAAGCGCGGCGACGATCAGGATAATAAGAGCGGTCATAGCGCTCCCTTCCCATCGACCGACACCGGCGCACACTCCAAATGGGAGCCTTGAGTCGATGATCCTTGTCGGCCGGATGCGGGTGGCCGACCCCGAGCCGGTTCGGACAGGAGCGTCAGATGCTCGCCTCGGTTGGACCGACCCACAGAGCGTAGCACCGGCCCATTTCCGTGGCATGTGTCCCCGCCTGCTTTCAATCGTCGGCTGATACCCATGGGCGAGGTCGACCCCAAAGGTTTGGTTGACTGCAGATCACTGGCCCCAACGCTCGGTCAGGCAGACGCGCCTCTACGAATGCAGCGCGCCGACCGGCTATTGAAAGGTCAGAATGCTCGGCAGCACCATCCAGTTCTCACCGGCGCCACTCGCAACCTATGCAGCGTCGCGACGTCCCCAGAGTCGACGATCGACCCGGAACTCGGCCTCGTTGACACGAGTCGCGGTGGCTCTGAGTGAGCGGCGGTTCCACCCGTGGACGGATGCTGACGGTCCCCGGTGACTGACGAGGACGTTCGCGCCAAGCGGGTTTACGAGCCGGCCGCGCCCGACGATGGCTACCGAGTGCTGATCGACCACATCTGGCCGCGCGGGGTCTCGCGCGAGCACGCAAAGTTGGACGAGCGGGCACGCCAGCTGGCCCCGAGCGACGAACTGCGCGAATGGTTCAACCACATCCCCAAGCGGTTCCCCGAGTTCCGCAAACGCTATCGCGCCGAGCTGAAGTCCCAGTCCAAGGAGCTCGACGCGCTACGCGCCCGTGCGCGCAAAGGCCGGGTGACGATCGTCTACGCGGCGCGCGACCAAGAGCACAACAACGCAGTCGTGGTCGCCGAGGCTCTGCGCGATGGATGAGGGCGTCGGCGTGGTCGGCCGGAACCAGGGCGGTCGGCTGGTCGAGAGCGACCAATCACGCCCGGCAGGACGTCGGCACGAAGACGACCGGCGGAATGAAGCTGCCCAGTCGACCGCTAGAGTTGTGGTGGCCGGACAGGGACGCAGCGTCGCGATCGAACTGACAGCGGAGGGAGCTTCAGCGGTGATGGAGGATACACACAACAAGAACGCGGCAAGGCGGCTTCAGTGAAGCGTTGGGATCTCCGCTCGCTGGCGCCTTCAACGAAAAAGCAGGTGGCGCGTGCGCCGGGAGTCGATGCGCTGCGGGTACCGAGGACAGGCTCCCAGATGCCGCGTGTGCTGTTCACGTCGCCAGAGTGCCGGGCAGTCGTGATCGACCTTCGAGACGGCGAGGAGCTTGGCGATCACCGCGTTCGCGAACGGGCAGTGGTAGAGGTAGTCGCAGGCCGCGTCTCGGTCGAATGCTCCGGGGAGACCGTGGACTGTGACACCGGGACGCTCGTGACCTTCGATCCCGGTGAGCACCACAAGCTGAGCGCGCTGGCCGACTCACGGCTGCTGTTGCTCCTGGCACCGTGGCCCGCGCTTGACCACAACAGCAACCCGGACCATGACCAGCATCTACCAGCCAACGCCGTCGCCGAGCCGATCCCGCCGTCCGGCGCGGTCGCCGACCAGTCGACATAGCTCCGTCACCTTGACCTGCTGGCACGGTGTTCTTCTGGAGCGCTAGCGCTGTTTGGCGAGTGACCACCGGCGACGGTAGAGAATGAACGGTCGGCCCAGATATTGGAGTGGGATGCTCCAGGCGTGGACGAGTCGGGTGAACGGCCACGCGAGCATCAGGAGCCACGCGGCGGTTGCATGAACCTGGTAGATCAAGGGTACGCCAACCATCTTCGACGGCTCGGGGTGCAGAAACACGACGCTTCGGAACCAGACCGCGACGGTGGCGCGGTAGTCGTAGCCACCGCCAAGTGTATTTCTGCCGATGGTCTCGGCGATTCCGAGTCCGATCACCAGCCCGAGCAAGACGTAGACGACGATGTCCATGCGGCTTGTGGTGACCCGCACGCGGGTTGTCGTGATCCTTCTCCAAGCCAGAAGCACGAAACCGACAACACACGCTACGCCGGCCACTGTACCGGCCGCAGCGGAGAGCAGATGGTAGGAATGCTCGGTGACACCCAAAGCGCTCGTCCAGCTGGCGGGCACGAGGATGCCGAGGACGTGGCCTCCGATCGCCGCCAGTGCCCCGTAGTGAAACAGGATGCTACCCCACTTCAGCTTGCGGCTCTCGAGCAGTTGGGTGGAGCGGGTCGTCCAGCCGTACTGATCGGTGCGGTAGCGCCAGATGTGTCCAGCGATGAAGACGGTGATCGCGATGTAGGGCAGCGCGACCCAAAGGAGGAGGTGCAACGCGTTCATACGCGGACCTCGGTGGGCATGACTTCGGGTGGGGCGAACGGCTCGAGTCCGACCTGCTCGTCGGGCGGGCCCTCGGCGACCAGCCGTCGGATCGCATCTGACTCCCGCAAGCCCAGCCGGGGGAGCGTTGAGCAGACAGCGTCGACCACGTCCTGGTGAGGCCGCTGGTCGGCGCGCAACGCCAGCCGCAGAAGCTCGATCCCGATCCGATGTTCTTGGAGGACACGTTCGCCGTAGCCGGACGGGGCAAACGCGGCGAACTCGAGCATTGCAGGCAGGTGGTCTGGGAGCTCATCGGATTCCAGTACCAGGCCCGCGGCCGCGTACAGGCGCTTCAGCCGGAGCAGCGAGACTCCGCGTCGGCGCGTGTCGCCGTACAGGTAGTAGCTGATGTTGAGGGTGCAGCGGCGGCGGGTGTCGAACGTCTCGACGTACTCGCGTTCGAGGTCGATCAGCGGCATCGTGCGGCGGTGGGCGAGGAACCGGCCGAGCTGAGCTCGGGCGTCCTGGCCAGGGAGTTCGGCCACCGCGGCGGTGATCTCTGGATCGGCGGCGAGCAGCGTCGCGGTGGGATAGCGCAGCAGCAATGACGCGATTTGATACAGCACGGGTGGGGTCGATCTGCTCATTCGGCAGCTGGCTCGTCGGGCCGTGGCCGCCGCTTCACCACTCGCAGCTCGAGCAGCGGTTTGGAGCTCAGCGACTCCGGCTGCTCGGTCAGCATGAACGAGGATGCCGCGGCGGGCGCGACGGCGCCGCAGTTGCCGGGTCCTCCCTCGAAGTCGAGGCTGCATCCGGCGCCCGCACCTTGTTCGGCGAGGCGGTCGGCGAGCTCGGCGTGGGCTTGGGGGATGACGTAGCGCTCCTCGTACTTGGCGATCGCGAGCAACCTGTACATGTCTTCGAGCTCTTGCCCCGACATGCTGACGGCGGCCGGGAGGCTCTCGTCGCTCTGCTGCAGGACCTGCTGCTTGCGCATGTACCCGCGCATGGCTGCCAGCCTTCGCAGCACGTCGCGGATGACGTCGGTGTCGCCTGCGGAGAGCAGGTTGGCGAGGTACTCGAGCGGGATCCGCATGCTGTCCACGGCGGGGAACAGGTCGTCGGGGTCGGCCTCATAGCCGTCTCCCTCGAGCGCGTTGACGATCGGCGAGAGCGGTGGCACGTACCAGACCATCGGCATCGTGCGGTACTCCGGGTGGAGTGGCAGCGCCACCTTGTAGCGGGCGACCAGGGCGTGGACGGGTGATCGTTGCGCGTGCTCGATCCAGTCAGGCGAGATGCCGTCGGCCAGCGCGCGGCGGCGGACGTCGGGGTCGGTGGGGTCGAGGAAGAGGCCGCGCTGCGCGTCGAGCAGGTCGTGTTCGTCTGCGACCGACGCCGCCGCCTCGACGCGGTCCGCGTCATACAGGAGCAGTCCCAGGTAGCGGATGCGCCCGACGCAGGTCTCCGAGCAGATCGTGGGCTGTCCGGCCTCGATGCGCGGGTAGCAGAGCGTGCATTTCTCTGCCTTGCCGGACTTGTGGTTGAAGTACACCTTCTTGTAGGGGCATCCGCTCACGCAGAAGCGCCAGCCCCGGCACTTGTCCTGGTCAACCAGGACGATGCCGTCCTCCTCGCGCTTGTACATCGCACCGGAGGGGCAGGATGCGACGCAGGACGGGTTGAGGCAGTGCTCGCAGATCCGCGGCAGGTAGAACATGAACGCCTGCTCGTACTCCATCTTCACCTTGCTGGCCAGCTCGCCGTTGATCTGGGGATCAGACATCGCCGTCTCCGGCCCGCCTGCGAGGTTGTCGTCCCAGTTGGGTCCCCACTCGACGTTCATCGCCTTGCCGGTGAGCTGTGAGTGCGACGTCGCCACCGGGTCGTGCTTCTGCAGCGGCGCGCTGATCAGCGTCTCGTAGTCATACGTCCAGGGGTCGTAGTAGTCGTCGAGCTCGGGCAGGTCGGGGTTCCAGAAGATCGACGCCAGCTTCTTCAGCCGGCCACCGGCTCGCAGGCGCAGCCGGCCGCGGCGGTCGAGCTCCCAGCCGCCGCGCCACTGCTCCTGATCCGACCAGCGCTTCGGGTACCCGAGCCCGGGACGAGTCTCGACGTTGTTGAACCAGGCGTACTCCGCGCCGGGGCGGTTCGTCCAGACCTGTTTGCAGGTGACGCTGCAGGTGTGGCAGCCGATGCACTTGTCCAGGTTCATGACCATCGCCACCTGTGCCTTGATCGTCATCAGAACTCGACCTCGCCCTCACGCTTGCGGACGAGCACGACCTCGTCGCGCTGCGATCCGGTGGGGCCGTAGTAGTTGAAGCCGTAGCTCAGCTGGGCGTAGCCGCCGATCATGTGCGACGGCTTCATCACGATCCGCGTCACCGAGTTGTCGGTGCCGCCGCGGTTGCCGAGGAGCTCGGTGCGGGGAGTGCCGAGGTGGCGATCCTTGGCGTGGTACATCAGGCAGACGCCTCTGGGGATCCGGTGCGAGACCGTTGCCCGGCAGGCCATCACGCCGTTTCGGTTGTACGCCTCGACCCAGTCGTTGTCGCCGATCGAGAGCGTCTCGGCGTCCTCACGGCTGACCCACAGCACCGCGCCGCCGCGAAACAGCGTCAGCATGTGCAGGTTGTCCTGGTACTCGGAATGGATCGACCACTTCGAGTGCGGAGTCAGATAGCGCAGCGCCAGCTCCGGCCGGTCACCGCCAGCCCGGTCGAGGTGCGTGGGATCGCCTCGAACCAGCGGCGGGCGGTAGTTGGGAAGGCCCTCGCCCAGCTCGAGCATCCACTCGTGGTCGAGGTAGAAGTGCTGCCGTCCGGACAGCGTGTGCCAGGGCTTGTCGTGCTCCACGTTGATCGTGAACGGGCTGTAGCGGCGACCGTGCTCATCGATTCCCGACCACTCCGGTGACGTCAAAACCGTCCGTGGCTGGACCTGTGCGTCGGCGAACGTGATCCGGTCGCCTGCACGGGATTCGGCCAGCGACGCCAGCGGCAAACCACAGCGCTTCTCGAGCGATCGAAAACCCTCGAGCGCGATCCGGCCGTTGGTGGTCCCCGAGAGCGCCAGGATCGCCTCGCAGGCATGCTCGACACGGTCGAGCGAGGGACGACCGTCGGCGATTCCCCCGCGTACGAGCCCGTTTTGGTGGCCCAGCCACTCGACCGCTTCCACCGGCTTCCACGACGCACCCTTAACGGCCGCTCCAAGGGTTTCGGTGAGCGGACCCAGCGCCGCATGTTGGACTGCGACGTTGGGGTAGTCGCGTTCGACCACGATCAGCTTGGGCATGGTCTTTCCGGGGATCGGCTCGCATTCCCCGGCTCGCCAGTCGCGCACGCGTCCGTGGGGCTGGGAGATCTCGTCGGGTGTGTCGTGGGTGAGCGGCGCGGCGATGATGTCGCGGCGAACACCGAGGTGCTCCTCGGCCAGCTGCGAGAACTTCCCCGCGATCGTCTTGAACGAGTCCCAGTCGGTGCGCGCCTCCCACGGCGGCGGAATGGCGGGATTGAAGGTGTGCACGAACGGGTGCAGATCCGTCGTGGACAGGTCGTGCTTCTCATACCACGTCGCCGCCGGAAGCACGACGTCGGAGAAGAGCGCATTGGAGGTCATCCGAAAATCGATAGTGGTAAAGAGGTCGAGTTTCGCCTCTGGCGCCTCGCGCCAGGTGACATCACGTGGCCGATGCTCGGGAGCCGCCTCCTCGGCACGCACACCGGGCTCGGCGGCGCCCAGCATGTGTTTGAGGAAGTACTCGTGACCCTTGCCGGATGAGCCCAGCACGTTCGCCCGCCAGACCGTCATCACGCGGGGGTGATTCTGCTCTGCATCCGGATCCTCACAGGCGAATCGCAGCCGTCCGTCCCGCAGTTCGGAGACGACGTACGCGGCCGGGTCAACACCCGCCCGCTCAGCGTCGTCGACCAGGTCGATGCTGTTACGGTCGAAACTCGGGAACGACGGCAGCCAGCCCAGCCGTGCCCCGAGGGCGTTCATGTCTGCGATGTGCATGTCCTTGAACCGGCCCGTGCCCAGAGGCGAGGCCAGCCGGTCGGGGAACACATCGGCGTAGCGCCACTGCCCGGACAGCAACGAGAAGAAGGGCGTCGCGGCCTGGTGCCGCGTCGGTCGCACCCAGTCGGATGCGAACGCGACCGTCTGAAACCCGGTCAGCGGCCTTACCTTCTCCTGCCCGACGTAGTGCGCCCACCCCCCACCGTTCTTGCCCTGGCATCCGCACATCAGCACCATCGCCAGGAACGTGCGGTAGATCTCGTCCGAATGGAACCAGTGGTTGGTGCCGGCGCCCATGGCGATCATCGAGCGGCCCTCGGTCAGCTCGGCGTTTCGGGCGAACTCGCGGGCGGTGCGCACACAATCGCCGCGATCGACCGAGGTGATCTGCTCCTGCCAGGCCGGCGTCCCCACCTGATCCGCGTCGTCATATCCCGACGGCCACTCCCCGGGTAGGTCGTCGCGACCGACACCGTACTGGGCCAGCATCAGGTCGAGCACGGTCGTCACCAGCTGCCCGCCGATCCGCATCGCCGGGACGCCGCGGCGGATAATCGAGCCGCCGTCTGTGTCACCGACGTCGAACCGAGGCAGGTCGACGACCACTTGCTCCGCTTCCGCACGGCCGAACAGCGTCAGCGCGGGCAGCGCCTCGTCAAGCCGAAGGTTCCAGCGACCGTTCTCGTCGCTCCAGCGGAACCCGGCCGACCCGTTCGGAATCACGGGCCGGCCGGTGGAGTCGTCCAGGATCACCGTCTTCCAGTCCGGGTTCTCCTTGGGATCACCGAGATCGGACGCCGTCAGGAACCGATCGGGGGTGTACCCATCGCCGCGCTCGCGCAGCGTCACCAGCAGCGGCAGGTCGGTGAACCGCCGCGCGTAGTCGCGGAAGTACGGCACCTCCCGATCGACCCAGAACTCTCGCAGGATCACATGGCCCATCGCCATCGCCAGCGCCCCATCGGTGCCCGGGTGCGCCGCCAGCCAGCGATCCGCGAACTTCGTATGCTCAGCGTAGTCCGGGCTGACCACGACCACCTTCTGGCCCCGGTAGCGGGCCTCGGTCATGAAGTGCGCATCCGGCGTGCGCGTGGTCGGCAGATTCGTCCCCCAGATCAGTAGATATCCGGCGTTCCACCAGTCACCGGACTCGGGCACGTCGGTCTGGTCGCCGAACGTCTGCGGCGAGGCGGGCGGGAGGTCGCAGTACCAGTCGTAGAAGCTCAGCACCACCCCGCCGATCAAGGACAGGAATCGTGTGCCCGAGGCGTAGCTCGCCATCGACATTGCCGGGATCGGCGTGAACCCCGCAACCCGGTCCGGGCCGTAGCGCTTGATGGTGTGGACGTGAGCCGCGGCGATCAGCTCAGCCGTCTCATCCCAGGTCGAGCGGACGAATCCGCCGCGGCCGCGCTGGCTCGTGTATGTCCGCCGCCGCTCCGGATCGTCCTGGATCGCCGCCCACGCCTCGACAGGGTCGCCCAGCCGTTCCCGCTCCGCCCGGTACATCTCGATCAAGCTGCCGCGCACGTAGGGGTAGCGGAGCCGGATGGGCGAGTAGACGTACCACGAGAACGACGCGCCCCGCGGACAGCCACGCGGCTCGTACTCGGGCATGTCGGGACCGGTCGAGGGGTAGTCGACGGCCTGGGTCTCCCAGGTCACCAGCCCGTCCTTGACGTACACGTTCCACGAACACGACCCCGTGCAGTTCACACCGTGCGTCGAACGCACGACCTTGTCATGCTGCCAGCGATCGCGGTAGAACGACTCCCAATCGCGATCCTTGGCGGTGAGCTGACTCCAGCCCTCCTCGCTGACGGGGCCGCGCCGGAAAAACTCGTGCGCTCGCAGCAAAGATGACTCTAAGGGGCGTGACCGCGGCGGCGTCCGGCTCAAGACGCGACCCTATCGCGTCGCCTACGACCGGCCAGCCTTTGGAGATCGTCACGCAGCTGCGCCATCGCCTGCCTCGTAATCGCAGCTGCGGCGGGCGACCAGTCGGGCGGCACCTGCCTCCATCCGTAGCGCAGCGCTGCTGCGACCGTTCCAGCTCCCGTCATCCGACCCACGGTGCTCATCGCGGCGAGTATAATCGATCTCTCGACTAAACGTTTATCTGCGCGCTCGCTAATGCGACTACGGTTCTCCCGGACAGCCGACTACGGCCTTCGCGCCGCCCTTGAGATCGCCCGCGTGGCAGACGGCCAGCGAGTGACCCGCGGCACACTGGCACGCGCCACCGACGCCCCCGATGGCGTGCTCGCGCAGGCACTCGCGCCGCTTGTCCGGGCCGGCCTCCTCAACGCGCGGACGGGACCCGGTGGCGGCTACCGCCTCGCCCGACCAGGTGCGCAGGTCTCGATCCACGACATCGTCATCGCAATCGACGGCCACGAGCACGAAGAACGCTGCGTGCTCAGCGAGGGCGCCTGCGACGCGAACGGCATCTGCCCGTTCCATCCATTCCTGATCGCCGCCCAGGAACGATTCCTCGACACGTTGCGGACAACCAGCCTCGCCGATGTCATCCAACACGGACTGTCTCTGCCTGTTGACAATCAGACGGCAACCCGCGCATGAGACGAGGTCGCGCGCTCATCGACCTGGCGGAGTCGCCTGTCGTCCCCTCGTCGGAAGCTGTCGGTGTCCCTCGCTGATCCCGTCGAACCGCGCGACGAGAATCGCGGGGCGTTGGAGCGCATCTTCGCAGTGATCCCCCCCGCTTCTGGGGCGGTCGTGATGGGGACCGGGATCGTATCGGTGGCCCTCTTCTTCGACGACCACGACGCACTGTCGCGGATCCTGCTGTTGATCGCCGCCTCCGCATGGATCGCTCTTGGGGTGATTCTCGTGGCGCGGGTGGTTCGCGACCACGCGGGTTTTCTGGTCGAAGCACGGTCGCCAGCCGCCCTCACCGGCGTGGCTGGGACGGCGGTACTGGGCACCCGCCTGGTGCTGCTCGGGTGGTACTCGGCGGGGATCGTGCTGTTCGTGATCGCCCTTGCGCTATGGCTCGGTCTCGTAGTGACTGTCTTGCGAAGTTGGATCGTTCCGACCGTGGGAGCCTCATTCATACTGACGGTATCCACCGAATCGATTGCCCTGCTAGCAGCCACGCTCGCCCTCTCCGGGCACACTCACTGGCTGCTCGGCATCTCGCTCATCCCGTTTGTTCTCGGACTCGCCTTTTATCTGTTCGTCCTTGCTCACTTCGATTTTCGCCAGCTCGCGATCGGCCACGGCGACCACTGGGTCAGCGGTGGTGCACTCGCAATCTCCACCCTCGTCGCGGGCAAAATCCTGGTCGCCGCGAAGACCCTGGGAATGTTCGGCAGTCATCAAGGGACGCTCAAGACCCTCACCTTGGGCCTATGGGTGCTGACAATGCTATGGCTGCCCGCACTCCTGATCGCGGAGGTGCGCCACCGCCGACCGCACTACAACGTTCGACGCTGGTCAACCGTCTTCCCGTTCGGAATGTACGCAGCATGCAGCTTCATCGTCGGCACGGCCGCCGGCGCACCACGAATCACCGACTTTGCCCGGATATGGATATGGGTAGCCACCGCCGTATGGCTAGTCACCTTCACGGCGATGCTACACCGCGGCCGCCGGCTGATTCGCGGCGACACCCCACGAACATCACCGAACCGCCACAAGCAACGCCACCTCAAAGCAGGTAGATGACAGCTAACAAACCACCGAGCTCGAGTGTGTACCTCCGGCCAGTAGCTTACGACTCGTGAGCGAGTATCAATGGTTCTTGCGGGCATCTGATCGCGGCATTCGCATTCGTGTCGGGCGCCGTTTTGGCGGGAGTGCTGCAGTGGGCGGCGTTCCACCGGGATCGACCGAGCGAGATCGTGATCCTGCTTCGGCTGATCAGACCAGCGGTGCTAGTGATCACCGTCGCAGCGTTCGCCACGCTTGGGTTCGGGCTGGCGCTCGCCCACCACCTCGGCGCGACCGGTGCGCTCTGGGTGCGCTCTGCCGTCCTGCTATGGATCGTGAGCGTCATCTTCGGCGGCACTGGCGGGGGGAGACAGCGACAGGCCCGCTACCTCGCACAAGCCCTCGCAACCCGCGGCGACGCGCCGTCTGCAGAACTCAAGCGCGCGCTGCGAGACCCGATCTCGCTCGCACTCAACTCCGTCAGCTTCGCCGCACTGCTAGCAATCCTCGTCGTGATGGTATGGCAGCCCAAATAGGCCAATCGACGACACGCGATCGTTGAAGTCCCCCGGCTTGCGAGATCAACGCACGCGGCCTGTTTATCGACGTTCACTTCCGGCCTTGTCGTGGCGTCTCACAACACCCGTACCGCAGCGAGGCCCGCGAACGTCACGGGCAGAGTGTGCAAGCGTCAGGATCGCGGCCGCATCAGTGTGAGCCCGGTGCGGCGGAGGTGGATCGAGAGGTATCGCAAGCCCTGCGACCCGGCAGAGATCGCACGGACCGTGCCTTTTGGGACCACCACCCCACGCTGGGCCTGCAGGTCGATCGGTCGACCGTCAACCGTGACGGTGCCGTCGCCGGCGATCACGACGAGCAGCACGTCGCGCTCGTCGTTTCGGTGCGAAGCCACCCCACCGCCCGGCGGCCATGCAACCACCGTCGCATTCAGGTCGACGCTGGCGACCGCCCACCGAGTTCCGACGCCCGCTGGGTCTGCGAGGTCGCCGACCTGCGCTCTCCCGCTGGGCGGGACCCGGATGGCAAGACCAATCTCCGAGAGGACTTCGTCGGGTATCGTCCGCTCGACCAACGGAAAGAGTTCCCGCTCCTCACACCGGATGTGCGCCTCGAGAAGCCGACCGACAGCGGCGACGGCTTCGCCGTCCACCGGCTCGCGGCCCAGCCCATACCGAACGGCCGCGGCTCGGAGGCGCCCATGCTCCACCAACGCCCGGTCGACCAGCTCCGATGGCTGATCCAAGAACGCCGCCAACAACGGGAAGATGACCTCCTCTTCCTCACGGAAATGAGCAGACCCCTCCTCGACCATGAACCGCACGAAATCGTCCGCAACTCGAGAGCACTCCGTCTCCGACTCAGCACGCGCCATCCGACGAGCAACCACGAGACCACGCTGGTGGTCGTGAGACAACGGGACGAGAGCCGGATGCCGCCGCATTCTCGGATGGTTGCAGATCCGCGGCTTTCCATCGTCGGCCCGATCAGGGGGGAGCCAAACACCCAGTACCGATTCGCTTCGAACATTCGCCGTCGCGCCGTCTCAGCCGCAGCGTCGGCGGTGCTGCCGTTTCTCGACGCTGGCGGCCGGCTGGGGTAGGGTCTGTCGATGGTCGACCACGTGCGAGGGGTGGTGCTCGGCCCCGGCGAGGGGATGTCGGTCGACAATCCGGTCGGCGGCTCGTTGACGTTCAAAGTACGCGGACCGGAAACGGGTGGGGCGCTGTTGGCGCTGGAGACGGTCGCGGCCGCCGGCGAGGGGCCACCGCTACACACGCACGCCGGCGAGGACGAGTTCCTCTACGTGCTCGACGGACGATTCCAATTCCGGCTCGACGACGAGCTCCGCGAGGGGCCAGCGGGCACCTGCATGTATGTGCGGCCTGGTGTCCCCCATACATGGCGCAATGTCAGCGACGGCCCAGGGCGAATGATGGTCGTCTTCACGCCCGCCGGAATGGAGACGTTCTTCGAGCGATTCGCAGAGCACGCTGGCGCCATCACAGCACGCGAGGCCTTCCACAAACACGGACGCGAGGCCGGCATGACAATCGTTGGTCCTCCGTTGGCCGGCGCCGGTTAGCTCTCCCGAACGAAAGGGAGTGCCCAAAGAGATCCAGCGTCTCGACGCGATCCAAGTCGTCCACGTCGCTTCAGCCGTGAGGAATGCGGCGGGGTCACCGATAGCAGCGGATGGAACAGGCGCGGCTACGGCGCGTACAGATGCTGGAGCAGGCGCTCACGGTCATCCCGGACGGCGGCGAAGGCCCGAGCGAACACCTCGTCCCCATGGTCGGTAAGCGCCACGGTAACCACCCGACCGTCCGAGGCGCCTCCACGCTCCACGAGGCCTGCTGCGACGGCTCGATCCACCAGCTCCGTGACGGAGCTCTGGGCGCTTTGCAGCCGATCCGCGATCTGTGTGATCGTCGCCGGGCACTCTCTCGGTGCGGCCTTGATGGCGAGCATCAGCAGGTAGCGATGCGGCGTCAGCCCTTCCGCTCGGACGTCCGCGTCCGCATCGGCAATGAACTGCCGCAAAGCGAAGCGGAAGTCAGCCGCACGACGACAGTCCTCGCGGGTCGGAGATCTGGTGGTCACGGACACGAAGAAGCCTCCTCCCGGCGACGCGGCAGCTGCACGTCGAAGGGTGGCTCGTCGACGACCTGCAGCATCAGAGATGCGCCTACGACGTCCAAGACTCGCCGAGGGAAACTGCCCGCGGGCGACACGATCAAGAGCTCCCGGCCGGCCTGAGCGAGAGCCGCCTCAAGGCTGACCAGTTTTCCAACGACGATTGAATCGATGAACTCGGCCTCGCGCAGATCGATCTCGATTAGGCGGGCTGAGTCGTCGATTCCAGCCATCCACTCGGCGATCATCGACGCCGTGGACAGGTCGTGTTCTCCGATCAATTCGATCACCCAGCACTGGCCAACTCGCCGGCCACCCCCGCTCGCATCGACGTGCATTTCTGCAACCTCCTCTCCGGTCAGGTTCTCGTCACTATATCGGTACACGAACTACATCCTTAGGCGCCCCGCCTCTCACGCCCTGTTTACGGGCGAGTATCAACGGGTATGCGACGTTCAGAACCATCGTATCACGATCTATCAGGAGGCATGAGGATGGCTGGGTTTTTTGTCACTGACGCACGCCGTGAGGGCAAGCCGTTCCTGTTCGTCGTCGCGCTTATCGCCGCGCTCGGAGGGTTTCTGTTCGGCTACGACACCGGCGTGATCTCGGGAGCGCTCTTGTTCATCAAGGGCGATCTGCATGCCTCGCAGTTCGAGCAGCAGGCGATCGTGGGTGCCCTCCTCCTGGGCGCGGTGCTCGGAGCGATCTGCTCGGGCTATCTGGCGGATGCCATCAGTCGTCGGTGGACGAAGGTGATCTCCGGAACGATCTATGCCGTGGCCGCGCTGGCATGCGCCTTCTCACAGACCGCAGATCAGCTGATTGCGGCGCGGTTCATCCTCGGCGTTTCGGTCGGCACCGCGTCGTTCGTCTCGCCGATGTACCTGGCCGAACTGTCTCCCAAGCGGATCCGCGGCGGGCTGGTTTCCTTCAACCAGCTGATGATCGTCAGCGGCATCCTGGCCGCCTACATCGTCAACTTCGCCCTGAAGGGGATCGGCGACAACAACTGGCGCTGGATGCTCGGCCTCGGGGCCGTCCCGGGGGCGGCGCTGGCGATCGGCATGGCCTTCATGCCCTACAGCCCGCGCTGGCTGGTCGAGCGCGGCCGCGACGACGAGGCCAAAGCCGCCCTCGCCCGTACACACCGCGACGATGAAGTCGATGAGGAGTTGAAGGAGATCAAGGAGATCGCCCAGCGCGAAGGAAGCATCCGCGACCTGTTCGGGTCAGCTGTACGGCCGATGCTGATCGTCGGGCTCGGTCTTGCCATCTTCCAGCAGATCGTCGGCATCAACACGATCATCTACTACGCGCCGACGATTCTCTCGTTCGGCGGAGCGAGCACCTCGGGGGCGATCGGCCAGACGGTGTTCATTGGCGTCACCAACGTGATTTTTACGGTGATCGCAATCCTGCTCCTGGATCGGCTGGGCCGGCGGGTGTTCCTGCTGATCGGTACGATCGGACTGACCGTGGCGCTGGTCGTCCTGGGGGCGTTCTTCTATTCAGCCACGTTGCAGGCCGACGCATCGTGGCTGTCACTGGTGGCGCTGGTCGTGTACATCGCCTGCTTCGCCATGGGTCTCGGCCCGGTGTTCTGGCTCATGATCTCCGAGATCTTCCCGCTGGAACTGCGCGGCCCCGCCATGGCGCTCTGCACCGTCGCCAACTGGTCGTTCAACTTCATCGTCTCCTACACCTTCCTTACCCTGGTCGGCGACCTCGGTAAGGCCGGCACGTTCTGGCTGTATGCCGTGGTCGGCGTGATTGCGGTGATCTTCTTCGCGCGGCTGGTACCTGAGACGAAGGGCCGCAGCCTGGAAGAGATCCAGGATGACCTCGGAACCAAGACGCGAAAGCGGAGGCGGATCGGTCGCCAGTCAACGGCATAGAAGCTGGTCGCCCACGGCATCTCCAGGGGCGTCGGCTAGATCGAATCCTTGAGTTCGGCTACGAGAGCGGCGAACTGTCGCCGCTCGACGCCGAGATCGCTGATCGTTGCCCGAAGCCGCCGCGTGCCTTCCTTGGTCAGGCGAATCTCGGTCTGGCGACCGTCCATGGGCGAGTCAGACCGGGCGACCAGCCCGACGGCCTCGGCACGCGCGATCAACCCGGTGACGCTACTTTGAGCAAGCTGCAGCTGTTTGGTGACGTGGCTAACCGTTGCCACCCCCTGACCGTCAGTCGCTGCTCTGATCATGAGCAGCAGCAGGTATCGCTGCGGAGTGAGCCGGTTCTTGCGGGCTGCTCGTTCGGTCGCGCATGCGAACTCGCGAAGGTGAATCCAAAGCTCGGCGACGTGTTGGACGAGGTCGATGTGGGGCTCGGGCGCCGACTCCTTCACCGTGGCGTGACCTTGCTTTGGCCGGACGATTGTTTGGTCATGCCGCCCCTTCGAACCTGGCGACGCGATCCACGGACCGCATGCGGGTGCGGGTGGCCTGCAAGGCGGCATTAGGAATGCTGCGGCTGTCCGGACCGTGGGTCATCACGAATGCTCCCTCGCCGGCGTAGTCACCGCGAGGTCGCCATTGACCTGTATGACCTCGACCTGGTCGCAGTTGAGGTGAAGATCGACATTGGCGTCGCCAATTCGCAGATTGGTGAGGGTGACTTGAGGCAGCCATTCAGGAAGCGCTGGGGAGACGATCAAGCGGTTGGATGGCGCGTCGGGGTGGATGCCGGTGAGCGTCGTGATGAGGTGGATGATGGAGCCAGAGGCCCAGGCTTGGGGGACGTTTGCTCCCAGGTATTGGACGGGGAAGGATCCCTCGTCGCGGTGGAGGCCAGCGAACACCTCTGGGAGCCGGCCGTGTTGGAAGCGCTG
>Ga0134125_10001289_pt1 | contig 30947 bp, 29 predicted proteins | sample KB31751_FD_96464 | JGI IMG/M metagenome (GOLD analysis project Ga0134125, IMG submission 96464) | Terrestrial soil microbial communities with excess Nitrogen fertilizer from Kellogg Biological Station, Michigan, USA - KB3-175-1 | ecosystem: Environmental > Terrestrial > Soil > Unclassified ... | reverse complement strand
GGCGGCAGGCGGCCCGGCGAGCGTGAGAGAGCGCTTCCGGGCCGCTTCGCGTTATACGGCCGGCCGGCGCCGAGGGATCAGCCGGCCGCGACGGTGAAGCCGGAGACGGCGTGACGGTCGGTCGAGCCACCCGTCCCGCCCGAGAAGCCGATGTAGGCCGAGCTGGGCAGGGTCACCATCGAGCTCAGCACTTTGACGCCGTCGACCCACACCGCGATCGCTCCGGCGTCGGTTGAGACCTTGACCTTGTGGGTGCCCGTGCGCAACGAGGAGGACAGCGTGAACGTGGAGACCCAGTGCAGGGTCCCCGCCGTGGAGCCGGCGCCGTCGCTGATCCCCGCGAAGTTGCTCGACGGGTTGGCCGAGTTCTTGTACGTGTCGAAGGCGGTCGCGAAGCCCGGGATCTTCGCGAAGCCGAGCCCGCCGCCCTGTTCGCCGAGCGAGGTCGCTTTCGCGCCCTTCGCGGCGTCGCCGATCACGAAGGCCAGGCCGTCGGCGCCGCTGCCGCCGCCGATCGAGATCGTGAATTCGTAGTTGAGGTTGCGCGGGTCGACGGCGGTCGGCCAGAAGGCGCTGCCCGCCTGGTTGGAGGCCGCGGCCGTCAGGACGAGGCTCGTCCCTTCGAGTTTCGAGGAGCCGTTGAGCTGCCACCCGCCGGCGCTCGGGTCGGGGATCTTCGGCGGGCCTTCGACCCCGCTCGGGGTGTAGGTGTTCGTGAAGGCGACCGTGTTGGCGCCAGCGGCGAGCGCGAAGGCGGGGACCGTCAGCTTGCCTTCGGATGCGGTGAGTTCGGTGGCCGGTGCGCCGTTGACGGAGACTGTGGTCTTCCAGCCGGTGCCGGTGGGGGCGCTCTGGCTGACGGTGCAGCTGGCGCCGGCTACTGCTCCGGTGAGGGTGGGGGTGGCTGAGGCGCCGTTGCCGAGCGGGGCGGTCGTGAAGGTGGAGGGGCAGGCGCCGGTGTAGGTGAGCTGCGTTTCGGCCTGGCTCGAGCCGGCGGGTGCGGCGATCGTGTTGGTGATCTTCAGCGTGGCGGGTTTGGGTTCTTCTTTCGGCGGCGGTTCGCTCGACCCGCCGGCGCTGCCGGTGACGTTCGCGACCTGGGGTGCGGCGTTCAGGCCGCCGGTGCCGCCGGTGAAGCCGACGAGCACCTTGGGGGGCATCGTGACGGTGCTCGTCAGGTACTTCGTGCCTTCGACCCAGACGGCGATGGTCCCTTCGAGGACTTCGACCTTGACGTGCCGGGTGGCGGTCCGCAGGGCCGGGATCGAGGTGGAGGTGGCGAGCCAGTGGAGGAGTCCCGCTTCGGTCCCGGGACCGTCGCTCACGCCGACGAAGTTGTTGGAGGGGTTGGCGGCGTTCTGGTAGGTGTCGAACGCGACGGCGATCCCGGAGACGCCCGCGAAGCCGAGGCCGCCGCCCGCTTCGCCGAGCGCGGTGGGCGCGGCCTTCGAGGCGTCGGCGAAGGTGAGGGTCTGGCCGTCGGCGCCAGTCCCGGAGCCGATCGTCTGGTCGTATTCGACGATGAGGCGCTTGCTTTCAAGCGGCTTTTCGAAGAACGCCGAGCCCGCCTGGTAGCTGGTCGCGGGCGTCAGCAGCAGGTTCGTCCCTTCGAGTTTGGAGGAGCCGTTGAGCTGCCACCCGCCGGCGCTCGGGTCGGTGATCTTGGTCGTGCCTTCGCCGCCGCTGGGGGTGTAGGTGTTCGTGAAGGCGACGGTGTTGGCGCCCGCTTGCAGCGCGAAGGCCGGAACGGTCACCTTGCCTTCAGCGGTGGGCGGTTCGATCGGCGGTGCCCCGTTGACGGAGACTGTGGTCTTCCAGCCGGTGCCGGTGGGGGCGCTCTGGCTGACGGTGCAGCTGGCGCCGGCTACTGCTCCGGTGAGGGTGGGGGTGGCTGAGGCGGCGTTGCCGAGCGGGGCGGTCGTGAAGGTGGAGGGGCAGGCGCCGGTGTAGGTGAGCTGTGTTTCGGCCTGGCTCGAGCCGGCGGGTGCGGCGATCGTGTTGGTGATCTTCAGCGTGGCGGGTTTGGGTTCTTCTTTCGGCGGCGGTTCGCTCGACCCGGCGATCGCGACGTTCGCGGCCTTGTGCAGGTCGGTCAGGCCGCCGGTCCCGCCGGTGAAGCCGACGAGCACCTTGGGGGGCATCGTGACGGTGGTCGTCAGGTACTTCGTGCCTTCGACCCAGACGGTGATCGTCCCTTCGAGGACTTCGACCTTGATGTGCCTGACGGCGGTCCGAAGGGCCGGGATCGAGCTCGAGGTCGCCAGCCAGTGCAGCGTTCCCGCCGTCGAGCCGGTGCCGTCGCTGATCCCGACGAAGTTGTTGGAGGGGTTGGCGGAGTTCTTGTACGTGTCGAACGCGACGGCGATCCCGGAGATGCCAGCGAAGCCGAGGCCCCCGCCTTCTTCACCGAGGGCGGTGGGCGCGGCCTTGGAGGCGTCGGCGAAGGCGAGCGTCTGACCGTCGGCGCCCGTCCCGGAGCCGATCGTCTGGTCGTATTCGACGATGAGGCGTTTGCTTTCGAGCGGCTTTTCGTAGAAGGCCGAGCCGGCCTGGTGGGCGCTCGCCGGGGTCGTCTGCACGACGCCGGCGGAGATCGTCGCGCTGCCGTTGTGCGACCAGCCGGTGCCCGGGGCGGGCACGGTGCCGGCGCCGGAGAACTTGATTTCGTGCAGCCCGCTCGCGTCGTCGCCGTTCAGCACCCAGACGCCGGACGCGGGGCCGGGGGCGACGGGCGTGAAGGCCACGCTCTCGGTGAGCGTTTCGCCGGGCAGGATCGTCGTGCCCTCGGGAAGCGAGCCGACCGCGGCGAACGCTCCTCCGATCGGGGGCTTGGACTTGGTGACCGTCACGTTCGTGCCGCCGGTGTTCGTGACGGTGAAGCTGCGAGTCGCGCTCGCTCCCACCGCGACGTTCGGAAATTCGTTCGTTTCGCTGCTCACCTTCAGGACGCCGGGCTTGCCCGCGCTGCCGGCAAGCGCGACGGTGGCCGGTCCGGCGCTCGTTTCGAGCACCAGTTCGCCGCTGAAGTTCCCTTCGGTGGTCGGGTCGAAGGTCGCCTGCACGGTGACCGCCTTGCCGGGTTCGATCACGGCGCCTTTGGCGGGCAGTTCGGAGACGCCGAAGGGGGCCGCCGGGAGCTTCGCGCCTTCGATCGTCAGGGGCGCGCCGCCGACGTTGCGGAACGTTGCCGCGGCCGAGAGGTGCCCGCCGACGGTGGTGCCGCCGAAGGAGAGGACCTTGGGGGAGGCTTCGACCTGGGCGACGGCGGCCTGGCCGGTCCCCTGCAGCGAGAAGCTGAGCGTTCCGTGGTCGGTTTCGGCCGTCAGCGTGGCTCCGATCAGCCCGGTCTGCGTCGGGCTGAAGGTGACCGGCACCTGCAGCGTCTGGCCGGCGCCGAGCGATGCGGGGACCGCTGGCGTGGAGGCGCCGAGCGCGAACTGGGAGGAGCTCGAGGTGAGCTTGGTGACGTTGAGGGCGGTGTTGGCGGTGAGCGTCACGGTGCGCTGGCTGCCGGAGCCGATCGTCGTCGTTCCGAACGCGGTCGACGGTCCGCTCAGCGCCGGCGTGACGGGCGAGCCGAAGGCGATCACCTTCCCTTCCCGGTTGCCGACGTAGAGACGCCCGGCGCCGACGCCGGGGGTCGCGAACTTCGAGCCGGTTCCGATCGGGGCGCTGAAGCGGAGCACGGGCTTGCCTTCGACGGGCACCGGGTCATACGCGCGCAGCTGCGCGCCGGTGCCGGCCCCGTTGGGCATCCACTCGACCCAGACCAGCGCCGACCCCGAGGTGGCGCCTTCGGAGGTGATGACTGGAGCTCCCGTGCCGAAGCCGAAGGCGTCCGAGGAGGTCGCCTGCAGCGAGAGGGTCGGCTGGCCGCTCCCCGACACGCCGTACTGGTAGACCCGCAGGTAGCCGGAGGAGCCGCCCGCGGAGTTGCCGGCCGACGCCGTCGGGATGTAGACCCAGCCGCCGTTGCCGGGCCAGACGCCGGGCCGCGACCACACCCCGCCGTAGGGGCCGATGCGCTGGACGACCTTGTCGCCGCCGCCGGTGCCCTGCATGAAGCCGCCGAGTTCGTCGCGGTTGAGCAGGTAGACGTACCCGTCCTTGCCGACGGCGACCGCGAGATGCGGGGCCGAGGGGGTGCCGAAGTATTCGTTGTTCAGCCCGGTGACGCCCCCGGATGCGAAGTCGGCGTCCCACGTGTCGAGCTGCTGGGCGTCGAACGGAGCGAAGAAGTCGGTCGCCTTCAGCGAGCCGTCGGACTGGACCGTGAGCCTGACGACCGACTCGCCGAGGGAGCTCGGGGGCGTCTTGCCGGGGGTGGCGGTCGAGGGCGCGCCCGTGTTGCCGGTGCTGACGAGCAGCGTGCCGGGGCCGTCGGAGGTGATCCCCGCGCCGGACTGCCAGATGCCCGCGCCGTTGCCGCCGGGCACGCCGACCCAGCGCGCCTTGATCGCGCCCGCGGTCGAGACGCCGAACACCCAGCCCTGCCAGGTGTTCAGGTCGCAATCCGATCCGAACGCCGCGTATACGACGCCGTTCATCAGCAGCAGGCCGGGGCGCTGCAGCTCGGAGGTCGCGTTGAAGGTCTGACCCGAGGCGTTCTGGGCGGTGCCGGCGAGCTGCACGGGGAAGCCGGCCCGCTCGGCGCCGGTCGCGAGGTCGATCGCGTCCATGTAGTACCTGACGGTCCCGCTCGACCCCGACGCGTACGCCTTGTGCGTCATGTAGGCCGTGTTGGTCGCAGGGTCGACCACGGGGGTCGCCGTCACGCCGATGTTCGGGGAGAGGTCGCCGCAGCCGATGTCGGCCGCTTTCCAGGCGGTGCCGGTGAGGGTCGAGGACCATTTTGGGGCGCCGGTCGCCGGGTCGAGCGCGTAGACGCGGTTGTTCTCGGTCGCGACGAGCACCTCGCCGTTCGTGAGCAGCGGCTGGGCGTAGACCTGACCTTCGACGCTCGTCGACCAGAGCTGGCCGAAGGTCCCGCCGCTGACGAGCTGCGGGGTCAACGTCGTCTGTTCGGGGTACCAGCCGTCGCGGAGGTTGTCGCCGGAGTTGGTCGGTTCCGAGGCCGAGGCGATCGGGGCGACGGCGAGCACGACGAGCGCCAGCAGCGCCGAGAGGGCCAACAGCAGCGTCGCCGCAGCGCGGCTAGGCGTCCGTCTGTCTCGAGTAGAGGTCATCCGTGGTGCGCTCATCGTCCGTACGGCGTGGTGCCGTCCCCCAACTCCTAAACGGCCGGCGGCGTCGTCTGCTTCCGACCCGGTGGCAAGTGATCGTACCGGTGGCGGAGCCGCGCGAACAGATACGTCGCAACGCCGTACGCCCGGAGCGCCCGGGCTTGTCATAGATCTGTCAGTCCGAATAGGTTTGGCTTCTCGGCAAACGCCACCGTCCCGAAGTTCAAGCCCGGTCGAGCGCCGACCGGCTGAGTCTGGAAGCCGCCCTCGCGGGCTGCAGCCCAGCGGCCCGTGGGGCGCGGAGTCGGGATCGACCCGATCTCGACTCCGCTGGGTCGCCGACGACCTGGGTGATGGGGTAGGAGCATCCGGCCTCTTGCTTGGCGAGAAGCCTGAGGTGCTCCTCGCCTCTACGAGCGTGCCGCTCGGGTATGGCGACCGCGCCGAGCCGCAGTTCGGGCTTGACCTCGGCGTAGAGCTGCTGAGCCCTGCGGAGCGCCGTGGCGACCCGCGTCTCCCGCGATGGAGCACCGACCAAGACGGCCAGCCGCGTCGCGGCGTCCTGGGAGGCCATCCGGTCGCGAAGGCGTGCCTCGCTGTACTTCGCCGTCGCGCGGTAGACCACGACGGGCGTGCGCCACGCTTTGAGGTATCCGTCGTACAGGATCAGGCCGATCAGCGGCGCGGAGGGCAAGCGAGCCGTGCGATTCAGCGCCGGCCCCCCCGGACGTGCTCGTATGTCTTCGACTTCTGTCCGCGCGTCTACTTCAGCTCGGCCGAGCTCTTGCCGAGCAACTGCCTTGCGATGATCAGCAGTTGGATCTGCTGGGTGCCCTCGAAGATGTCGAGGATCTTCGCGTCGCGGGCCCACTTCTCGAGCAGCTCCTGCTCTCCGTAGCCAATGCTTCCGCACAGCTCGACGCAGCCGAGCGTGACCTCGACGCAGACGCGTCCGGCCTTCGCCTTGGCCATCGAGGCTTGCAGCGAGTTGGGCCTGGCGTTGTCGGCCATCCAGGCTGCCTGCAGTGTCAGCAGGCGCGCGGACTCCCAGTCTGCCTCCATCTCGGTAAATCGGGCTGCGGCGGCGTGCTGGCAGAGTGCGGGGGCGGCGTAGTCGATCTGCACGCCGGCCTCGGCGAGGCGCTCCCGGGTCTCATCGAGCGCGGCGCGCGCCACCCCGATCGCCATCGCTGCGACGAGGGGGCGGGTGTTGTCGAAGGTCTGCATCGCGCTGCCGAAGCCCTGCTTGACGTCGATCTCGGGGCTGCCGAGCAGCGCGTCCTTTCCCACCCGGCAGTTCTCGAGGCGGAAGTCGGCGGTGTCGGAGGCACGGATCCCGAGCTTATGCTCGAGACGCTCGAGGATCAGTCCTGGGTTCGATCGCTCGACGATGAAGGACTTGATGGCGGCGCGGCCTTGGGAGCGGTCGAGGCTCGCCCACACCACGATCAGATCGGCTCTGTCGCCGGAGGTGACGAAGATCTTCTCGCCGTTGAGCACGTACTCGTCCCCGTCGAGTTCCGCGGTGGTGCGGATCGCGGCGGAGTCCGAGCCGGCTTCGGGCTCGGTGATCGCCATCGCGGCCCACCTGCCGCCGTAGTGCTCGAGCTGCTCCTCGGTCGCGACCGATGCGATCGCGGAGTTGCCGAGACCCTGGCGGGGCATCGACAGCAGCAGGCCCACGTCGCCCCAGCACATCTCGATGATGCCGAGCACGGTCGACATGTTCGTGGCGTTGCGGTTGGAGCCCTCGCCCCGCTCGGAGGAACGCCGCACGCCGGCGGCGCCGGTGCCGCCCTCTGAGCCGTCGTTCATCCCGTCGATGAGCGACGCGAGCATGTCCAACTCCTTGGGATAGGAGTGCTCGGCAGCATCGTACTTGCGCGAGATCGGCCTCAGCACGTTCTCGGCGACTTCGTGCGCCTGGCTGATCAGCGGCTTGAACTTGTTCGGTATCTCTAGGTTGATCATGGTGTCGCGCGGTCTCTGGAGGCTTTCGTCCTATACGAGCAGAGCGCCCTCCATCACGCCCGCTGCTCGCAGGTCGCGGTACCAACGCTCGACGGGGTGCTCCTTGACATAGCCGTGACCGCCCAGCAACTGCACGCCGTCCGAGCCGCTACGCATCGCCTTCGCGGCGCACAGCCGGCGGGCCAGCGCCGCCTCGCGCGCGAAATCCTTGCCCTCGTCGGCGCGGGCGGCGGCCCTGTAGGTGACGAGCCGAATAGCGTCGGTCTCGATCGCGATGTCGGAGACGGCGAACGCGACGGCCTGGCGGTTTGAGATCGGTTCCCCGAAGGCCGAGCGGGCGTTGACATAGGGGATCACGTAGTCGAGCACGGCCCGAGAGGTGCCGACCGCGAGCGCACACCATGCGATCCGGGCGCGCTGCACACACTCCAGGTAGGCATCCTTCGAGCCTTCGGCGAGCAGGGCGCCGGCGGGCAGGCGCACGCCCTCGAGGACGAGGCGTCCCGTCGCGGCGGCGCGCAGTCCCATCGCGGGTTCGGCCTTCACGGAGAGCCCCGGGGTGCTCGACTCGATCACGAACAAGGCCGGGCCGAGCCCTTCGGCCTCTGCAGCGACGATGAACAACTCGCACTCGGCGACGCGCGCGATCAGCGCCTTTCCGCCGTCGAGGATCCAGTCGGGGCCCTCGCGGCGGGCTCTCGTGTGGAGCTCTGAAGGGTCGAACAGCGCTCTGGGCTCGAGCATCGCGAGCGCCGCGGCGGGCACCTGTTCGCCGGTGAACGCCGGCAGGTAGCTCGCCTGCTGGTCTGCGTCGCCGAAGCGCCCGATCGCACTCGCGACCGCTCCCGGGGCGAGCGCGGCGTAGGCGACGCCCATGTCGCCGTGCGCTAGGGCCTCGGCGATCAGCACGCTGGTCACGGCGGCCTGCTCATTCATCACACCGCCGAGCTCCTCTGGTACGCCCAGCATGTTCACGCCGAGCTCGTCGGCCTGAGCGATCAGCTCTGTGGGTGTCGCACACGCGGTGTCCGCGTCCTGGGCGGCGGGGCGGACCTTCTCCGCTGCAAAGCCGCTCACCGCCTCCTTGAGCATCTGCTGCTCCTCGTCGGGGGTCAGGTCGAACAGGGCTCGCGGTTTGGTGCTCGCCTGGCGTGCGGGCTTTGCGAGGTTCTGCGCCGCCTTGAACGCACGTGAGGCTGCGGTCGCTGAGCGAAAGCCGTTCTTGGTGGCTCTGTAGAGGGCGCGCTCGATCGGCTTGCGCGCGCCGAGCCGGTCGAGCGCGCCGCTTCCCGCCAGGCGGTTGAGTGCCCGCAGCCCGATGCCCATGCCGCGCTCGGCCAGCGCCTTCTCGGGGACACTCATCTCGGGTTCCGCTCCGGGGCCGGGGGCCGCACGTTTCCGTCGAGGTGAGTGTCCTCATTGTCCGCGCCTGTGACGGTGAAGTCGGTCTGCGTCTCATGCGGCTCGGCGGAGAACTTGACGTGTGCGGGCAGCAGGATCGGCTTGCGGAAGCGGACCTTGGCGGTGTAGGAGTCGGGCAGGCCGCTCTCTAGCGCCGCGAGGCTGCGCGCCTTGCTCCACATGCCGTGCGCGATCGCCCGCGAGAACCCGAACGCCTTGGCGCTCAGCGCGTGCAGGTGGATCGGGTTGCGGTCGCCGGAGACGGCGGCGTAGCGGCGGCCGAGGTCCTCCGCGAGGCTCCATTCGCTGCTCATCGAAGGCGCCGCGCCTTTTTCTGGCGCGTCGCCTGTGGAGCGCTCGCGGGGCGCCTGCGCGTGCTCCTGGGCGCCCGCACCGGGCCCGAGTGTCTGTCCGCCGCCGCGGCGCAGCATGCGGCTCTCGCTCTCCCACACGGGCTCGCCGCCGGAGCGGACCTCGCTGAGCAGGCTGAAGCTCTGCCCGCGTGGGTGAGGCTCGAGCGCTGTCGCCCGCACGGTGATCTGCAGCTCCTCGGCCGCGCCGATTGGCCGGTGCTGGGTGATGCGGTTCTCGATGTGCACGAGCCCCACGGGGCCGAACGGGAAGGAGCCATCGCTCATCAGCGCCATGTGCAGCGGGAAGGCCAGCACGTGGGGGTAGGTGACCGGCAGCCGCTCGCCCGGCGCGAAGCCGCACACCTCCGCGTAGGCTGCGATATGCGCGGGCTCAGGCGCCACCCGCGCGAGTGTGAGCTCGAGCGGCGGGATCTTGCTGCCCGCGCCGGGGATCGCTGGCAGCAGCGAGGCGCCGGGCACCATCGCGAGCGCCGAGCGCGCGTACAGCGCGAGCATCGAGGGTGGGCTCTTCAGCGTGCGGGTCGCCATCACGCCCCTAGCAGGCTCTGGCCGCACACGCGGACGGTGTTGCCGTTGACGCCGGTGGACGCTGGGCTTGCGAGCCACGCGATCGTCTCGGCGACGTCGATCGGCAGCCCGCCCTGGGACATGCTGTTCATCCGCCGTCCCGCTTCGCGTATCGGGAGCGGCATCTTGGCTGTCATCTGTGTCTCGATGAACCCCGGGGCGACGGCGTTTATCGTCGCGTGACGCCTCGCGAGCTCCGGCGCGAGCGCTTCCACCATCCCGATGACGCCCGCCTTGGAGGTGGCGTAGTTGCTCTGGCCAGCGTTGCCCGCGATCCCGCTCATTGAGGAGACGCACACGATGCGGCCGTTCGCGCGGAGCAGGTTCTCGGCCAGCATCTCGTCGTTGATGCGCTCCTCGCTCGAGAGGTTGATCTCCATCAGCGAGCTCCAGCGCTCCTCGGGCATCTTGGCGATCGTGCGGTCGCGCGTGACGCCGGCGTTGTGGACGACGATGTCGATGCCGTCCGACAGCCGCTGCGCGATCTTCGCCGGGGCGTCCGCGTCTGTGATGTCGAATTCGATCGTATCCGCGCCGAGACGCTCAGAGACCTTTGCGAGCTCCCCGGAGAGGGCGGGCACGTCGAGCAGCACGAGCTGCGCGCCGTCGCGGTGAAGGGTGGTGGCGATCGCCTCGCCGATCCCGCGCGAGGCGCCGGTCACGAGCGCGCTCTTGCCGTCCAGCGGTTGCTGCCAGTCGATGGGGGGCGTGTCGGCGACGGGCGCGCCGATGTAGATCACCTGGCCTGAGACGTACGCCGAGCGCGGTGAGAGAAGGAAGCGAAGCGTCGAGTCGATCTGGCCCTCGGCCCCATCGGCGACGTAGACGAGCTGCACGGTGATGCCGCGGCCGATCTCCTTGCCGAGCGAGCGGGTGAAGCCCTCGAGTGCCCGCTGCGCGCTCGACGCGCGCGTGGGTAGCCCCGCGGGCGGCGTGCCGAGCACCACGATCCGCCCCGAGCTCGCGACGCGGCGGACATTCGGGTGAAAGAAGCGCTGCAGCTCCACGAGCTGCGTCGAGTCGCCTATCCCGCTCGCGTCGTAGACGAGCGCCTTAACCTCTCCCTGCTCGTCGCCGGCTCGCGTCGCGTCGAACGAGTCGAGCACCCGTTCGATCTCCGTACCGAGGCGGCCTCCGCCCGCGGCTCCCACCAGCACCGTGCCTTCGATGACCCGCGCACCGCGCTCGTGGCGGTCGAGCTTGACTGGACGGGGAAGGCCGAGGCGGCTTGCGATGAGCCGTCCGGGAGCCGAGTTGACCACCTGCGCGTAACGGTCGCTCACGCTGCTCCTCCTGCGCTCTCGAGCACTGCGACGACGCCTTGGCCGGCTGCCGCGCAGATCGAGATGACGCCGCGGCCCGAGCCGCGTTCGTGCAGCGCCTTCGCGAGTGAGCCGACGATGCGTCCGCCGGTTGCGGCGAAGGGGTGCCCGGCGGCGAGCGATCCCCCGTAGGTGTTCAGCTTCTCGCGGTCGATCGCGCCGAGCGGCTGATCGCGCTGAAGGCGCTCGCGACAGAACGTCTCGTCTTCCCAGGCCTTCAGCGTGCACAGCACCTGCGCCGCGAACGCCTCGTGTATCTCGTACAGGTCGAACGCCTGCAGCGACAGGCCGAGACGGTCGAGCATCCGCGGCATCGCGTAGGCGGGCGCCATCAGCAGGCCCTCGCGCTTGTGCACGTGGTCGACTGCTGCGGTCTGTCCGTCGAGGAGGTAGGCGAGGATCGGGAGGCCCCGCTCTTTGGCCCACTCCTCGCTTGCCAGCAGCACCGCCGAGGCGCCGTCGGAGAGCGGTGTCGAGTTGCCCGCAGTCATGGTGCCGTCGGGGCCGCCGAACACGGGCGCGAGCTTCGCAAGCTTCTCCATGCTCGAGTCGGGGCGCAGGTTCTGATCGCGCTCGAGGCCCAGGTAGGGGGTCAGCAGATCGTCCATGAACCCGCGCTCGTAGGCGTCAGCGAGATTGTGGTGGCTGCGCACCGCCAGCTCGTCCTGCTCGGAGCGACCGACCCCCCACTCCGAGGCCATGATCGCGCAGTGCTCACCCATCGACTTCCCGGTGCGCGGCTCCTCGTTGCGGGGGATCGCGGGCAGGAGGTGACCGGGTCTGACCTTTGCCAGCTGCCTGACGCGCCCCAAGCTCGTCTTCTCGCGGTTGGCTTGGAGCAGGATCTGGCGCAGCCCCTCGTTGAGCGCGAGCGGAGCGTCGGATGTCGTGTCTGCGCCGCAGGCGATGCCGGCGTCGATCTGCCCGAGCGCGATCTTGTTCCCCACGAGGATCGTCGTCTCGAGGCCGGTGCCGCAAGCCTGCTGTACGTCGTAGGCGGGCGTCTCGGGGGCGAGCTGCGTGCCGAGCACGCTCTCGCGCGTGAGATCACGGTCGCGAGAGTGCTTGAGCACGGCGCCCCCGGCGACCTCCCCGAGCCGCTCGCCCTCCAGCGAGAAGCGCCTGACGAGGCCATCGAGTGCGGCGGTGAGCATGTCCTGGTTGGAGGCGTGCGAGTAGACGGAGTTCGAGCGCGCGAACGGTAGGCGGTTGGCGCCGACGATCGCGACGCGGCGCCGAGCGCTCATGCGCGAGCCCCCGCGGATGACCCCGCCGAACGCTCAGACAGCGAGAGCAGCCCCGGCTCGACGGTCGAGCTGAGGAGCTCGGCGGCCGCCTCGGAGCTCATCGCACCGGTGCGCAGCCACCAGCGCGCCATCGCCTCACAGGCGCCCAGGAGCGCCGTGGCGAGCGCCTCGGTGTCGGTCGCCGCACGTGCCCGGTGGCGCGCCGGCACCAGTGCCAGCTGCGAGTCGGCGATGATCCGGGTCAGACGCTCGCGGTACTCGCCGACGCGCCGCGCGATCTCGCCGCCCGCGGGCAGGGTCTCGTCGAAGAGCACCCGCCAGGCGTCGCGGTCCTGCTCGACGAAGGCAAAGAAGGCGTGGAGCCCATAGCGCAGGGCGTCCGCGGGGTTCTCCGCCTCCCCGACCGCGCCGCAGACGGCGGCGAGCATCGCGTCGCCCGCGGGTTCCATGCACGCGATGTAGAGGGAGTCCTTGTTGCCGAAATAGGCGTAGAGCAGGGGCTTGGTCACGCCAGCCTGTGTGGCGACGTCGTCCATCGTGACCGCTTGGAATCCGCGCTGGGCGAACAGGGGGTGGGCAACCTCGAGCATCTGCTGTTCGCGGGCCCGGCGCGCCAGGCGTGGCCGCGGGGATGTCTGTTGGCCCATGGGGCGCGAACTTACCAGCCTATAAATTTATACGCAAGTAAGATCGCGAAGAGCACTAGGCCCAGCCTTCAGCTCCAGAACTCCCTGCCAACCGTGAGGAATCGGAACGAGAGCCCAGCAGCGGACTCGAACCGCTGACCCCTTCCTTACCATGGAAGTGCTCTACCAACTGAGCTAGCTGGGCGCCGAAGCGCAGACTCTAGCGCTGATCGCCGCCGCGATCTAACAAGCCGAGCAAGCACCCGGCGGACGCGCGGCGGGCCGCTCAGGCGATGCCGTCGAGCAGCTGGGACGGGGAGCTCAGCTCCAGGCCCCGCGCGAGGATCACGATCGTCTCGAGGCGCGGCGAGCGCTTGCACCGCTCGAGCAGGCTGATCTCGGTCCGGTGCAGGTCGCAGATCGCGGCAAGGGCCTCCTGCGACAGCCCCGCGGCGTCGCGGTGGTAGCGCAGATTGTGCGCGAACTGCTCGCGGACTCCCTCCATCGGCTCCAACTCTCGCCTCGCTCTGACGAAACGTCTACAGACGAACGTCTGCGAGGACTTCGGATGTGCCGAATGTTAGCCGCCGCCCTTTTCGCGGGCTCCCGCGGCGGAGCGCGGGGGCGCCGCTAGGAGGGCTCGTCGGCCGGCGTGACGGTGCGGACCGGCAGGCCGAGGCCGGAGACCTTGCTCGGCAGATCGAGGTGCAGCCAGCGCGAGAGTCGCGGCGAGAGCGTCGAGATGATCACCTCGTCGAAGCCGCGCAGGTTGATCGCGTCCTGAACCGCCGCGGAGGGGTCGGCGTCGCCGACGATCCCCTCGACCGGCGATCCGGCCGCGTCGCTCAGCTTCGGCAGCGCCTCGGCGAGGACGCTCTGCGCCTCGCCGGCGTCTTGGTCCTCGGCGTCGACGACCTTGTGAAGGCCGTGGGCGGGGTTGGGAACGAGCAGCGTGAACTTCGCCGGTCCCTCGGCGGCGCGCTCACGCACCGCGTCCAGCAGGGCCGCGGTCGCGGCGGTCTTGTGAGCTACGACGAGCACCCTGCTCGGCGCCTGGGCGGACTCCATGATCGGCACTCCTCCTCGCTCGGTGACGGATCCCCGCCCGCGAGGGGGCGGGTGCACTCATCTTCTACCCAATCGGGCCCGCCCGGCGCAACGGGTGGCTAGGGTGGGCGCCGTGAGAGTCGAGATCGGGCCCGACGCGGTGGTCGTGCGGCTGGCGTGGTGGCAGAAGGTGCTCGGCCTGATGCGCGACGTCGCGATCCCGCTGCGGGACGTCGACGGCGCCGAGGTCGTCGAGGAGCCCGTGCGCGTCGCGGGCCGGGCCGGGATCAAAGTCGGGCTGCGGGTCCCGTTCCTCTACTTCGCGGCGCGCACGATGAGTCTCGACGAAGCGTTCGTCGTGCGTCGCGGCGTGCCGGGTCTGTCGATCTCGATCGGCGGCGAGGGCCACCTGCATCGGGTGCTCGTCTCGACGCCCCGGGCGGCCGAGCTCGCGGCCGAGATCGAAGCGGCGCGGCGTCGCGCGGGCTAACCGGCCGCTTCGGCCCGGCGCAGCCCCGTCAGCATCCACGCCCCGAACAGCGCGATCAGCACGGCCGCGGCCGCGAACGCGAGCCCCGTGTGGTCGTGCACGCCGGAGATCAGCCCGCGGCCGGCCTCCAGAAAGGCGGTCGCGGGGTTGATCTGAGCGACGCCGTGGATCCACCCTTTGAGCAGCGAGATCGGAACGTAGACGGGGGCCAGGAAGAGCAGCAGGAAGACGGGCGTCTGCATCAGCGGTCCCGCCTGGATCGAGCGGAAGCGGAACGCGACCCCGGCCGCCCAGCCGTAGCCGACGAGGACGAGCAGCAGCGCCAGGGCGTAGAGGCCGAACACGTCGACGCCGTCGCCGGTGATCCGCATGCCCGTCGCCAGCGCGACGCCGGTGATCACCGTCAGCGTGATCGCGGACCGCGTGAGCGCGACGAGGGCGTAGCCGAGGGCGATCCCGCGGCGGTCCTCGGCGGCCAGCAGCAGACGGCGCGCGAACCCGCTCTCGAAGTCGAAGGCGAGCGTGAAGCCGGTGAACAGGCCCGCGAACATCGCCGACTGGCAGAGCACGAAGACGAACTGGAAGGCCGTGTAGCCGGCCGGGAAGTGGAAGCCGGGGATCTCGCCGAGCGCGGACAGGCCTCCCGCGAAGCTCGCGAGGAACACGAGCGGGAAGATCAGCGACGGGACAAACAGGTCCGGCCGGCGCACGTAGGTGTGAAGGCTCCGCCACGCGATCGCGCCCGCGACGCGCCAGATCGAGCCGCCGGGGATCTGGGGCCTCATGTCCGCTGCAGCCTCCCGCGCAGGGCGCCCGCGCAGGCGAGCAGCGAGATCGCCAAAAGACCGGCGCCGACGGCGAAGCCGCGCCACAGGGCGGTGCCGTCCCAGCCGTAGATGTAGAGGCTGCGGAAACCCTCGATCAGGTAGGAGATCGGGTTCCAGGTGGCGACCGTGTGGAACCACCCGGTCCGCAGGAGGTTCCGCGGCAGGTTGCTCGACGACAGGAAGATGAAGACGAAGAAGAGGGGGAAGAGGCCCTGGACCGCCTCGCCGGAGCCGGTCTTCAGCGCGGCGGCGCAGCCGAGCGCCCCGAAGCCGACCGCCGTCAGGGCGCCGAGCGCGAGGATCACCGCGATCCCGCCGGCCCCCGCTTCTAGGTGGGCGCCCGCGATCAGCGACATCGCGACGTAGACGGCCGACTGCAGGACGCCGAGCGCCGCGACGCCGACGAGCAGCCCCGAGATCAGCGAGACGCGGTGCAGGGGGGTCAGCGCGAGGCGGTTGAAGAAGCCGCTCTCGATGTCCTCGGCGAGGTTCGTGCCGGTGTTGATCAGCGAGAACATCCCGCCCTGGATGAAGGCCACGGCGATCGCGAAGGAGACGTAGGAGTGCGTCGGGAAGCCCGGCAGCCGGGTCGCCGCCTTCAGGCCGCTCGCGTTGACCGCGAGCAGGATCAGCGGGAAGAAGACGATCGGGAACAGCTGGAAGGGCTGGCGCAGCGTCTTGAGCATCGCGCGTCGCGCGAGCACGCCGACCTGGTTGTAGAGCGCGCCCCCCATCAGGCGGCCGCGGCCTCCTCCGCCGGCTCCTCCTCGGGCCGATCGGCCGCGCCCTCGAGCGAGCGCCCGGTCTTGGCGAGGAAGACGTCGTCGAGCGTCGGCGCGTGCAGGCGCAGGTCGGCGATCTTCAGGCCCTCGGCGTCGAGCGCGCGCACGATCTCCGCGAGGTCGCCGACCCCCTCGGGCAGCCGCGCGGCGACCCCGTTCGGGGACGCCGCCGCCTCCTCGCCGAAGCGGGCGAGGACGCCGGCGAGCCGCTCCCGCTCGCCGGGGTCGGCGGGGATCGCCTCGACGCTCGGACGCCCGATCGAGGCCTTCAGCTCGGCCGGGGTGCCCTCGGCGACGATGCGACCGCGGTCGATGATGCCGACGCGGTCGGCGAGGACGTCGGCCTCCTCGAGGTACTGGGTCGTCAGGAAGACGGTCACGCCGTCGCCGGCGAGGCGGCGGACCTCGTCCCACAGCGCGGCGCGGCTCTGAGGATCGAGCCCCGTCGTCGGCTCGTCGAGGAACAGCAGCCGCGGCCGGTGCACGAGCGCCAGGCCGAGGTCCAGGCGTCGCTTCATCCCGCCCGAGTAGCCGCCGACCTTGCGGTCGGCCGCGTCGGTCAGCCCGACGCGCTCGAGCAGCTCGGCGCCGCGCCGGTCGCGCTCCTCGCGCCCGAGGCCGTGCAGGGCGCTCTGCAGGCGCATGTGCTCGCGACCGGTCAGGAACGGGTCGAGCGCGGACTCCTGCAGCGAGGCGCCGATCGCCCGCCGCACCGCGGGCCCGTCGTGCATCACGTCGAGGCCGGCGACCCTGGCGCTCCCGGCGGTGGGGGGCAGGAGCGTCGTCAGGACGAGCACGGTCGTCGACTTCCCCGCTCCGTTCGGCCCGAGGAAGCCGTAGATCTCGCCGGGCGCCACGGCAAGATCGATGCCGTCGACGGCGCGGACGCCGCCCTTGAAGTCCTTGACGAGGCCCTCGACCTCGATTCCGTTCTGCTCTTCGCTCATCGTCTCTCCCGGGCTCCCGGCGGCGAACATATCTTTCTCGTAATTATTTCTATCACAAATTGTTGCGCGCCGCTATGATCTCTCTCACGATGGTCAGCGACGCCACCCTGCCGGGCCCGGGAGAGCCGCCGGAGGGACCTCTTCTCGACGCGCCCCCGTCGGCCGTCGCGCCCTTCAGGTCGGTCGGCTTCAGCCTCTCGACGCTCGGGTTCGCCGTCGCCGGCGGATTTCGCGCGCGTCTGGAGCCGCTCGGGGTCGAGCCGCGCGACTTCGCCCTCCTGCGGGCCGTCGGCGCGGGCGAAGGGCAGACCCAGCAGGCGATCGGCGAGCGGCTGCGGATCCCGCCGAGCCGGATGGTGGCGTTCGTCGACGGGTTGCAGGAGCGCGGACTGCTCGAACGCCGCGCCCACCCGACCGACCGCCGGGCGCGCGCGCTGCACCTGACCGCGGACGGTCGCGCCCTCCTGAAGCGGGCGTACGCGGTCGCGGTCGCGTTCGAGGGGGAGGTCTGCGCCGGGCTGAGCGCGGAGGAGCGCGAGCGGCTGCTCGAGCTGCTCGGAAGGGTGCTCGCCTCGCTCGGCGTGCCGCCCGGGGTTCACGCCTCGAACCTGTTCCCGACGGGTGAGGAGCGGCCGCAGGCCTGAGCCGGCTCTGACTGGCGCAGGATGCGGTCCGTTCGGGACCGCTGGCCTCAAGCAATCGCGTCGGCGAGCCGACCGGAAGGTATGTCGATCCTCGGCGCTTCCCGGCCGATCGAGTCCGGCGGGCACATCCTGCGCGCGCGGCGGACGGCCGCGACGACGCGCGTGGCCGTCGGGGCGGCCGGCGTCTTGCTGGTCCTCGCCTGGCCGTCGCTGAGCGAGAACCGGCTGCTCTGCGTGATCGGGTTCGCGACGATCCTCGCAAGCGCTGCGGTCCAGCTCGCGGCTCCGCGTCTCACGCTGCTGAGCCTCGAGGAGTCGCTGTCGGCGAGCGCGGGGGTGATGATCGTCGGCTTCGGCGGCCAGCGCGTCGGCGTGCTCAGCCTGCTGTGGCTCGTCGCGATCGCGAGCGGAGTGCTCGCGCGCGGCGGGCGCGTCCACTGGATCGGGCGGGCCGTGATGCTCTGCGGCCTGCTGCTCCCGGTCGTGCTGGACGGGGGATTGTCGGCGCCCTACGCGGCGTTCGTGCTCGGCACGATCGCTCTGCTGCTGACGGCGGGGCGCCTGACGAGCGAGCTGAACGCCCTTCTGCGTCAGGCGCGGCTGCAGGCCGACAGCGCCGAAACGCTCCTGCTGGCCGGGGACATCGCCGCCCGCATGGCCGAGCACGCCGCGACCGGCGCGGAGGCCGCGGCCGAGGCGGCGGCGATGAGCGAAGAGGAGCTCGCGGCCGCGCGTCTGGCTCTCGCGAGGCTGATAGAAGGCGAGGGCCTGACGATCGTCGTGCAGCCGATCGTCGACATCGGCACCGGGGAGGTCCACGCCTACGAGGCGCTCGCCCGTTTCGGCGAGACCCCCGGGACCACCCCGCTGCACTGGTTCGCCCTGGCCGATCGTCTCGGCGGGCGGGCGGCTCTGGAGCGGGCCTGCCTGCGCGAAGCGCTCGCTCTGCTCGACCGCCGGCCGCCGGGCACGAGCCTGTCGGTGAACGTCTCAGCGCCCGTGCTCGCCGAAGCGCAAACGCGCCGGCTCTTCGAGCAGGCCGCGGAGAGACGCGATGACGGTCTGCGCGGTCTGATCGTCGAGATAACCGAGGAGACGCTCGTCGCCGGCGGCGGCGAGCTCGAGGTCGCGATCGGCCCCCTGCTCGAGCGCGGAGCGGCCCTCGCCGTCGACGACATGGGGGCGGGGTACTCGGGGCTCCGTCAGATCACCGCGGTCCGCCCCGCCTACCTGAAGCTCGACCGCTCGCTCGCGACCGGCATCGACTCCGACGCCGAGCGCCGGGCTCTCGTCTCCGCGCTCGTGGGCTACGCCCGCCAGGTCGGCTGCGAGCTCGTCGTCGAGGGCATCGAGACGACCGCCGAGCTGGAGGCGCTGCGGGGGATCGGCGTGAAGCTCGTGCAGGGCTTCCGCCTGGGCAGGCCCGGCGAGCCGTGGCCGCGGATCGACGCGGCCGACGCGCGCGGGCCCGCTCACGAGGACGCCGCCGCCGGCGAGCCATTCGACCCGTCCTCGTGGAAGGCGCCACCCGCGAGGGGTCACGAACGCTCCTCGCGGGTCCCCACCGGCCGGCCGTAAGCCGCCGCCGGTCTGACGCCGGCCGGCCGTCAGCCGCCGCCCGTCTGACACCGGCCGGCCGGTGAGTCGCCGCCGGGTCTGCACCGGCCGGCCTTGAGCCGCCGCCTCGTTCCCCCGACGTCTTGGGGCTGCGATGATCGGCCCCGATGATCCTTCCCTACGATGAGCGTGGCGAGGGGCCGACGATCGTGCTGTTGCACGCGGGCGTCGCGGACCGGCGGATGTGGGCGGGGCTCCTCGATCGGCTCGCCGCCGAGCGCGTGCGGGCGCTCGCGCCGGACCTGCAGGGCTTCGGCGACGCGCCGTTCGATGCGGCCCCCGTGGCGCCGTGGCAGGACGTGCTCGAGACGCTCGACGCGGCCGGCGTCGAGCGCTTCGCGCTCGCCGGCAACTCGTTCGGTGCCGCGATCGCCAAGCGCGTCGCCCACCTCGCGCCGGAGCGGGTGAGCGCGCTCGTGCTGATCTCGGCGCCGCCCGAGGACGGGACGCCCTCGCCGCGGCTCGCCGCTGCGTGGGAGGCCGAGGAGGAGGCCTTCGAAGACGGGGACCTCGACCGCGCGGTCGCCGCCGTGGTCGAGGCTTGGACGCTTCCCGACGCTCCCGCCGAGCAGCGCGAGCTCGTCGCTCAGATGCAGCGCCGGGTCTACGAGCTGCAACCCGAAGCGGGCCAGCCGCCGGACGCCCCTGACCCGCTCGAGACCGACCCCGCGGCGTTCGCGGATCTCTCGGTGCCGCTCGCGGTGGCGGTCGGCGAGCACGACATGGAGGACTTCCACGCGGTCGCCCGCGAGCTCGCGGGATCCTCGTCGATCGAGATCGCCGGGGCGGGCCACCTCGCGCCGCTCGAGCGGCCGGACGAGGTGCTCGAGCTCCTGCTCGCCGCCGCGCGCGGTGAGCTTCCGACCTGACGCGGCTCTATCTTGGCTGGCGCTCGTGCGCTTCAGCCACTACGGATCGCGCCCCACGATGCTCGGCGGCCCCGTGCGCGTGGAGCTGCGCACGAAAGCCCAGTGCGCCGGGGACCCCCGACTCGAGGAGTTCGACGCGGGTTCCGGCCCGGCCGCGCACGAGACGCGCCTGATCGTCGAGAACCTCCACTCCGGCGAAGCGCTCCCGCAGACGGTCGCGCTGATCAGCGAGGAGTCCACGGGAGCGCTGCTCGGGCTCGCCTCGATCCGCATCGAGGGCAACGCGCAGCTGCGGGCGAAGGCCTCGACGCCGTGGTTCGTGCGCCGCCTCTCCCGCAACCCCTACGTGAACCTGATCGCGCGAGACGCGCGGTATCGCAACCACGTCCTGTGCGACGGCGAGACGCGTCTCGGCACGGCGATCGTGCGGGCGGGCCTGGAGATCGTCGAACACGAGACGGGCGAGCGGGCGCTGCCGACGGTCTGGGCACTTGTGCGGCGCGAGAACGAGGCGAGCAAGCGGGCCTTCGGGGAGTTCGCGTTCTACCCCCACGACCGCTCGGCCGAGAACCAGCAGGACGTGTTCGTCCGCCGCGCGGGGCGGAGGCTGCCCCCGCCGCCCGCCGAAGGGGCCTACGTGACGTTCGCCCGGGAGAGCGCGCGGGAGCGCTCCGCATAGCCGGATCGCGAGCTGGGATCGCGCCGTGATTGCCGCGCGGCTACTGGTCGATCTGGATCCTCGCGGGCTGGGAGACGTACCGCCGGCGGGCGCGCCGTCGCTGAGCCCCGCGCGAGACGATTCGCCTACACTGACGCGCTCGGGGCGGGGTTCCCGAGCGGTCAAAGGGGCGTGGCTGTAAACCACGTGGCTCTGCCTTCGAAGGTTCGAATCCTTCCCCCGCCATGGCTCTCGGCGTCCCGGCTGCGGCGCCGGGGCGTGCTCGCCCCGTGCGCCGCGGTGAGCGGCCCGCCGCTTTAGGAAGCCTCGCGCAGCTGCTGCGCTTCGGGCAGCGTCTGCAGCTTCTTCAGGGTCCGGTTCTCGATCTGGCGGACGCGCTCGCGGGTGATGTTGAACGCGCGGCCGACCTCCTCGAGGGTCCTCGAGCGCCCGCCGACGATGCCGTAGCGCATCTCGATCACCTCGCGCTCGCGCCTCGGCAGCGCCGCCAGCACCCGCATCACGTTCTCGCGGCGCAGGGCCTCCGAAGCGATCTCGAACGGGGACGCCGCCGAGACGTCCTCGACGAAGTCGGCGAGGGCCGAGTCGTCCTCCTCGCCGACCGGCTTCTCCAGCGAGATCGGCTGCTGGGTGATCCGCATCACGTCGCGGACCTCCCGCACCGTGCACTCGAGCTCGTCGGCGAGCTCCGCCGCGCTCGGCTCGCGGCCGAGCTGCTGGATCAGCCGCCGTTCGGCGTGCAGCAGCTTGTTCAGGCGCTCGACCATGTGGACGGGGATGCGGATCGTGCGGCCCTTGTCGGCCAGCGATCGCGTCACCGCCTGGCGGATCCACCAGGTCGCGTACGTCGAGAACTTGTAGCCGCGGCGGTAGTCGAACTTCTCGACCGCCCGGATCAGCCCCAGCGATCCCTCCTGAATCAGGTCCAGCAGCGTCAGGCCGCGCCCGACGTAGCCCTTGGCGATCGACACGACGAGGCGCAGGTTGGCCTCGACCATGTGCTGCTTGGCGGCGATGTCGCCGCGCTCGATGCGCTTCGCGAGCGAGACCTCCTCCTCCGCGCTCAACAGCGGCACGCGGCCGATCGACCGCAGGTACAGGCGCAGCGAGTCGAGGCTCGGCTCGACCGTGAGGTCGACTTCGGGCCGGCGCAGCTCCTCCAGCCGCACCTGCAGACCGCGGCCCTCTTCCTCGGACTCCTCCTGCTCCTCCTCCTCGCCAGCGAGCTCCTCCTCGGCGCCGGCTCGTACGACCGCCTCGGCGGCCGCGAGCTCCGGCGCCGCCTCGCCCGCGCCGAGGATTTCCACGCCGTGCTCCTCCAGGTAGCTCAGCAGGTCTTGCGCCTGCTGAACCGTGAGCTCGACCTCCTCGACCACGCGGGCCACCTCCCCGGCGGTCACGAAGCCACGCTCCTGACCGTCGGTGATGATCGCCTGCAACTCATCCATCTCTGCCACCGCCGGCTCGGCGGTCGTAAGCAGCCCCTCCAGCTTCTCGGTCACGTTCACTCCCAAGGACCTCTCCGAATCCTCGTCGCGACGGTCGCCCGCCGCGACCTCCCCTGACCTACGCTAAGCCTCCTGTGCGTTGCGCTCTCTCACAAGCAGTCTCTCGACTCTTCCACAACAACCCTTCCGACCGAGCGTCAGAATCCAGCTCCCCGAATACGCTCGGTCGACTAAGTGCGGAGTGATACCAGAATCTCCGGTCGATGATGCAGCCCACCCGAGACGCCGTCCGGGCGCCCCGCCCGCGCTAGGCTTGGCTTCCGTGCAGGGCAGCCCCTCGACCCCGGCGATGTCTCCCACCCTGGGCTCCGGCGACGACGTCCAGGCGCGCGCGCCGGGCATCCCGCTCGGGCTCTCGCGGGTCGGCGTGACGGGGGTCGAGAAGGTCGTGCGGATTCGCGACGAGCTGTTCTTCGCGCGCCTGGACTGCTACGTCGATCTGGCCGGCGATCAGAAGGGCGCCCACATGTCGCGCTTCGACGAGGTCGTCAACGAGGCGATCGGCGAGGTCGTCCTGAGCGAGTCCTCCTTCCGCGCCGAGACGCTCGCCCGGCACATCGCCGAGCTGGTCCGCGAGCGCCAGGACGCCGCCCGCGCGGAGGTGCGGATCGCGGCTCGCTACCCCGAGCACAAGCCGGCCCCCGTGTCCGGGGTTCAGACCCAGGAGATCTACACGCTGCTCGGCCGGGCCGTCGCCTACGAGCACGGCACCAGGCGGATCGTCGGCGTCTCGGCGACCGGCATGACCGCCTGCCCGTGCGCCCAGGAGCTGATCGCCGCGCGAGCGCGCGAGCGCCTCTCCGGCGAAGGCTTCTCCGACGAGGAGATCGAGCGGATCCTGCGGAGCGTGCCCGTCGCAACCCACAACCAGCGCGGCCTGGCGACGCTTCAGATCGGCTGCGTCGAGGACTGCACCGTCGAGATCGACGCGGCCACGCTGCTGGCGATCGCCGAGGCGAGCATGTCGTCGGAGATCTACGAGCTGATGAAGCGCACCGACGAGGTAGCGGTGGTCGAGAAGGCCCATCGCCGGCCGCGCTTCGTCGAGGACTGCGTGCGGGAGATGATCGGCGGCGTGGTCGCGACCTTCGGAGCGCTCGACGGCGCGAGCTTCGTCTCGGCGCGTCAGGAGAACCTGGAGACGATCCACCAGCACAACGTCGTCGCCGAGCGTCACGGCCTGCTCTCGGAGCTCCGGGGCGAGCTCGCGCTGGGTGCGCCAGTGGCGCGGCACACGACGCTAGAGGCGTGGCTCGACGCGCCGCCTCAGCGCTCGGCCTGAGGGCCGCTCTTCGCGCTCTGCGCCATCAGCCTGCGCACGCCGAAGAAGTAGTCCAGTCCCGAGAGGACGGTCACGAGCACCGTGACGTAGAGCAGCACCGAGACCCACACGGGCTGGCCGTGGACCGCGATCACGGCGAGGATCGCGGCGATCTGCAGGCAGGTCTTGATCTTGCCGAACATCGAAGCCGCGACGATCACGCCCGCCTGGCTCGCGCCGAGCCGCAGCACGGTGACCGCGAGCTCGCGCGTGATGATCACCATCGCGACCCACGCGGCCAGCCGGTGCAGGGAGACCAGCGAGATCAGCGCGGCGACGACGAGCAGCTTGTCGGCGAGCGGGTCCATCAGCTTGCCGAACGTCGTCACGTTGCCCCGCGCGCGGGCGAGGTAGCCGTCGACGAAGTCGGTCAGCGAGGCGAGCGCGAACACGATCGCGGCGAGCACGTCGCCTCCCGGGGTGTTGCCGAGCAGGGCGACCACGAGCACCGGGACGAGCATGATCCGCAGCACGGTGAGCAGGTTGGGGAGGTTCAGCGGGAACACCGAAGGGCAACATTAGAGCGGTCCGCACCGGAGCGCGGAGGCGTCTCCGAACGCTTACCGGAGGCCTCCTCCGGTTTGATATACCGGTCGCCCGAGCCGCCCCCGCGGCCCGGGTGAGCCCTTTCAGAGAGGAGCAGGCATGAAGAACCGCACGCTTGGAACCGGCGGCCCCGAGGTGTCGGCGATCGGTCTCGGCTGCATGGGCATGTCCGCTTTCTACGGGCAGACCGACGACGCCGAATCGACGCGGACGATCCACCGCGCGCTCGAGCTCGGCTGCAACTTCCTCGACACCTCCGACATGTACGGGCCGCACACCAACGAGCGGCTCGTGGGGGCCGCGATCGCGGACCGCCGTGAGCAGGTCTTCCTCGCGACCAAGTTCGGCATCAAGCTCGAGCTTGGCTCCGACGGCAGGCCGGTGGGCCGCTCGATCGACGGCACGCCGGAGTACGTGCGGAGCGCGTGCGAGGCCTCGCTTCAGCGCCTCGGCGTCGATCACATCGACCTCTACTACCAGCACCGGGTGGACCCGAACACGCCGATCGAGGAGACGGTCGGGGCGATGGCCGAGCTCGTCGCCGAGGGCAAGGTCCGCCACCTCGGCCTCTCCGAGGCGAGCGCCGCGACGATCCGTCGCGCGCACGCGGTTCACCCGATCACCGCCGTCCAGTCGGAGTACTCGCTGTGGACGCGCGACGTCGAGCAGGACGTGATCCCGGTGCTGTCCGAGCTCGGCATCGCGCTGGTGCCTTACTCGCCGCTCGGCCGCGGCTTCCTCTCGGGCCGCTTCACCTCCCCCGACGAGCTCGACGAGGGCGACTTCCGCAAGCACGGGCCGCGCTTCACCGGCGAGAACCTCGAGCAGAACCTGAAGCTCGCCGAGCGGGTCGCGGCGCTCGCCGCCGAGAAGGGCGTCACGCCCGGGCAGCTGGCGCTCGCGTGGGTCCTGCACCGGGGCCCGCACTTCGTGCCGATCCCGGGTACCAAGCGCGTCTCGTACCTGGAGGAGAACCTCGCCGCCGCCGAGATCGAGCTGAGCGACGCGGACGTCCAGCAGATCACCGACGCGGTCCCGGCCGCGGCCGGCGACCGCTACGACCCCCAAGGGATGCGGACGGTCAACCGCTGAGCGCGATGGGGCAGCTGAACGTCACTCGACTGGGCTGGTTGCTTCTAGACCCACGCGATCTCGGCGGCCTCCCGGCGGCGGGTTGGAGTCGCACCGCTGGGGGCGCCTTGCGGGCGTCGAGAACCTCTCGAGGTCACGGACTTCCCGGCGCGCAAACGGCGTACGCCTGAACCGGCTCCGGAGTGGAGGGGGATGCCGGGCCTTCGTTGCCCGCATAGCCAGCAATGACCAGCCAGCCGTTGAGAGAGGGCTGGCTCGACTTCACTGTCATTCCCGCCGGAAGAAAGGATCTGAAGCCGCCTGAGACCACGTGGGTGCCGTTAGGGCATTTGGCCACAGCGCTCTCCTGTGGTCCCATGCCTGGGTGGTTCACCAATCCCGAGGTCACTTCAGTCAGCTTGCCCCCTCTCGTCAACGCTAGGAGAACGCTGGGTTTGATCTGGCTGGTGCTCGTGACTAGGTACCGGGATGCCGCCAGCGTCGTGCCGCTTGACGCGAGTACAAGTGCAATCCCAGCGACGATCATCGCGGGGGAGGGTTTGGAGAGTCTCATGTCGGCCTTCCTCGTTGGCTTGACGGTGACGCAATGCATCTATCAGGTTGTGACGAACGCCACAAGTTGACGCCTGGAAGACGACGACATGCAACCGATCAAGACGCGAGGGCCAGCGTTGTTCTCCCGCGAGTCGTGATTGCGTTCGGTCGACGCTGCAGGAGCTACTGGCGAGCCGGTGCCCGCCCGTGAGTGCTACGACGCGCGGAAGGCAGGCGCTCTGTGAACATCAGGGCGATGACGGCGAGCGAACGCCACCTCAACTGGTCCGGCTGCTTCAACGTGCGCGACCTCGGCGGCCTGCCCGCGACCGGGGGCATGCGCACCCGCCGCGGGGCGCTGGTCCGCGCCGACGCGCTCTCGGGGCTGACCGCGGAGGGCTGGCGGGCGCTGCTGGAGCACGGCGTGCGGACGGTCGTCGACCTGCGCAACGAGGAGGAGCGGGTGGACGATGCGGCGCCTCGGCCGGCCGAGCTCGAGACCGTCCACGTACCGCTCGACGGCAGCTCCGACCGCGCCTTCTGGCAGCCGATCGAGACGAGCCCCGAGTTCGGCACGCCGCTCTACTACCGGGCGCACCTGCTGCGCAAACCGCAGCTCTCGGCGGCAGCGGTGGCGGCCGTGGCGCGGGCGCGCCCCGGCGGCGTGGTCTTCCACTGCGTCGGCGGCCGCGATCGCTCGGGCCAGCTCGCGATGGTGCTGCTCGCGCTCCTCGGCGTCCCCGCCGCCGAGATCGGGGCCGACTACGAGCTGACCCGGGCGCGGCTGTCGCGCCTGTTCCGGGAGCGGGGCGAAGAGGACCACGGCGACGAGCTGGCCGCCTACCTGGCCGAGCGCGGGACGACGGCCGCCGAGGTGATCGCCACGACGCTCGCGTCGCTCGACCTCGAGACGACGCTCGCGGCCGGCGGCCTCACCTCCGACGATCTAGCGGCGCTCCGCGAGCGGATGCTCGAACCGGCTCCCTGAGCTGGGTAGGCGGTGCGGAGATCACGCCCCCGGCGTTTCATCCCAGCGTTGTCGCGGCGCAGTTGAGGTAGGGCGGAGGGGTCTCGATCGAAACGGCTTAGTTCGATCGAGACCCCGCAGCCCCCTTAGTAGCCGACCGAGTAGAAGCTGATCCGCCGGCAGCCGTCGAAGCGCCAGTGGGGTTTGGCGTGGTGGCTCGTGTAGACGATCTGGCGCGGGTTCTCGCAGTGGATCACGCCGCCGTTCTCGTGAGCGTGGACGACGGTCGCGGGGTTGGTCCCCGTCCAGACGTAGTTGACGGTGTCGTTGGCGTAGATGAAGTTCTTGCCGTCGCCGGCGTGGATCACGGCGGTCTGGCGCTTCTCGCCGGTCGGGTGGTAGTCGCCCCAGATCACGTCGCCGGCGTCGCCGCCGATGATCGTGTCGTTGCCGTAGCCGCCGAGCAGGTAGTTGTGGACGCCCGGCCTGCCCCTCAGGGTGTTGCTGCGGCCCGCGGGGCCCTTGTCCATCACGAGGTGCTGGTCGCGGGGCCAGCCGGCGTGGCTCGTCATCGCCGCGGCCGGCAGCGTCGCGAGCGTGCAGGCGAGTGTCAGGGCCGCTGCGAGCGGGCGGGCGATCGTGGTTCGGGCTCGGCGTGACATCGGGGCTCCTTTCATCGGCGTCCTTGCGTCATCAACCGAGCTACCCCGAGAACGTTGCGCCGCGTCCCGAACATCCGGCCACCCGGCCCGCGCCGTGAAGCTCCGTCGTGCTCGCTAGGGTGGGACCCCATGCCACTGATCCCGATGGTCATCGAGCGCACCGCGCGCGGCGAGCGCGAGTTCGACATCTACTCGCGTCTGCTCAACGAGCGGATCATCTTCCTCGGCACGCCGATCGACGACCAGGTCGCGAACCTCGTCGTGGCCCAGCTCCTGCACCTCGAGAGCGAGGACCCCGAAAAGGACATCTCGATCTACATCAACTCGCCCGGCGGGTCGATCTACTCGGGCCTGGCGATCTACGACACGATGAACTTCATCAAACCGGACGTCGCGACGATGTGCGTGGGCGTGGCGATGTCGATGGGCTCGCTGCTGCTCGCCGCGGGGGCGAAAGGCAAGCGCGCCGCGCTCCCGAACTCGCGGATCCTGATCCACCAGCCCTCTGCGGGCTTCGAAGGACAGTCGACCGACATCGAGATTCACGCCCGCGAGATCCTCAACCTGCGCGGGCGGATCGACGAAATCTACGCCGAGCACACCGGCCGCCCGACCGAGGAAGTCCGTCGCGACATGGAGCGCGACCGCTTCTTCACGGCCGAGCAGGCGCTCGAGTACGGCATCGTCGACCGGGTGCTCGAGAGCCACTAGGGACGCAGGTCCGGCTCGTGTCGCGGCTGGCGCCGATCGAGCGGGTCGCGCTCGCGGCGATCGTTGCGCTCTGCGCCCTGGCGGGCGCGGGCGACTACGGCGGCTGGCCGGCCGTGCCCCGCTTCCTGCTCGCGACGGTCGCCCTGGCCGGGCTCGCGTGGGTCGTCTCGTTCGCGACCGAGCAGCTCGGGGAGCGCTTCGGGCCCGGGATCACGGGGATGCTGCAGTCGACGCTCGGCAACCTCCCGGAGCTGTTCGTCGTCGTCTTCGCCCTGCAGAAGGGACAGCTGCTCGTCGCCCAGACGGCGATCATCGGCTCGGTCCTCGCCAACGCGCTGCTCGTCCTCGGCCTCGTGATAGTGGTCGGCGCCCGCCGCGCCCCCGACGGCGTGATGCGCTTCTCCAAGCGCCTGCCCCGCGACACCGCGACGCTGCTGCTGCTCGCGGTCTTCATCATCGTCCTGCTCGCGCTCTCGCTCGGCTCCCACGACCAGGCGAGCCATCACGTCAAGGCGATCTCGGCGGTCGGAGCCGTGTGCCTGCTCGTCGTCTACACGGCGTGGGCCGTGCCGTACCTGCGGGCCGACGCGGCCGGCCGCGGCGCGAGGGCCGCGGAGGGGGACGCGGGCGAGGGGGAGCAGGGGGAGAGCCGGCCGGAGCCGCGGCTGCCGCTGGCGCTGACGCTCGCGCTGCTGCTCACGGGCGGCGCCGCCTCGGCGTTCGTCTCGGACTGGTTCGTCAACGGGCTGCAGCCGGCGATCGCCCAGCTGCACGTCTCGCAAGCCTTCGCGGGGCTCGTGATCGTCGCGATCGCGGGGAACGCCGTCGAGAACGCGGCCGGCCTCGTGCTCGCCGCCAAGGGGCGCTCCGATCTGGCGATCTCGGTCGTCAAAAACTCGGTCGCGCAGATCGCGGCCTTCCTGTTCCCGCTGCTCGTGCTCGTCTCGATGGCCCTGGCGACGACGCTCACGTTCGCGATCGCCCCCGTCTACGTCGGCGCCCTCGCGCTCACCGCCCTGGCGCTCTGGCAGGTCACCGGCGACGGCGAGGCGATGGCATTCGAGGGCTGGGCGCTCGTCGCCCTCTACGTGATCCTCGGCGCGTTGACGCTGTACGAGTAGGTCGCAGCCGCACGCGGCCGCAGCGGACGACGCGACCCGCTCCTCCTTCTTCTTCTCAGCCTTTCAGCAGGCCGCCGATGATCGCGCCCGCGACGCCGCCCTCGGCGGCCGCGGCGGTGCCTCCCTCGATGCCCTCCAGCGGGGCGATGAAGAGCGTCTGGATCGCGAGCCGGCCCGGTCCCGTGAAGCGGTTCCACGTGAGCTTGCCGCCGCCCCCGAAGATCCCCGTCTTCAAGCCCATCGTGACGGCCTCGAGCTTCACGGTCGGGTCCTTGTAGAGCCACGCCCCGGCCTCGACGTCGAGCTGCTCGCCCTCCTGTAGCTGGACGAGGAAGACGTTGCCGTGGCCGTGCAGCCAGACGATCGCGTCCCCGTCCGTCGCGCGGAACTTGTCCATGAAGAAGCCCGAGCCGCCGAGCAGCATGTTCTGCACGCCCTTGATCCGTTCGAAGCTGTAGTCGAGGTTGTCGGTCGCGGCGACGAACTGGTGCTCGCGGACGTCGAGGCCCTCGCCCTGGGAGAGGTGCAGCGGGACGCACTGACCCGGGGAGTCGCGCGAGAAGGCGATCCGCCCGGAGCCCGAGGTCCGCGTGACGAAGAACTCGAGGCCCGCGATCTTGCGCTTGATCGCACCCGGCAGTTTCTTCAGCTCGATGTCCAGCCCGGTCTCCTTCCAGAGCAGGACGTGGTGCTCGAACATCACCGCGCGCGAGGAGATCTCGATCTGGAGCTCCGGGACCAGCTCTCCGCGGATGTGGTAGGTGACCCCCGCGAAGGTCTCGTCGTGGACGCTCGGCGGGATCGGCTCGGGCAGGTGCATTCGTTTCTCTCCTCCGGCGCTCGGCGGCGCCTGGCTCGGGGGGTCGCGATCGGGCTCGGCGGTGTGCCGGCAGCGAGCTTCGCGTCCGGGCCGGACGAGACGGGGCCGGCCCCGGGGGAGGCCCTCGCCCCGCGCCCTTCGCAAGCACGCTAGACTGCTTCTACCTCGCGCTTGGGCGGGGTTTTTCTTCGCCCAAGGCCGTTGCCACCAACTACGCAGGGATTATCTGACCATGGCCCGCGGAGACGTACGGATCGCTATCACCCTCGCCTGCGAGGAGTGCAAGCACCGCAATTATCAGACCAACAAGAGCAAGCGCAACAACCCGGATCGGGTGTCGCTGCGCAAGTACTGTCGCTGGTGCCGCAAGCACACCAGCCACAGGGAGACCCGTTAGCGCGGGAGCGCTGCAGTGGCCCGTGACCGCAAACGTGCGAAGCAACGCCGCGAACGCGGCCGTGCTGCCGTCGGCCAGACGCCGGCGAGCGGCGCAGCCCCGGCGCCCGTCGATCACGAGCCCGAGGGGCTCGAGCGCGTCGACGTCCCCGGCGCGCTCGACCACGCCTCCGCCGACGTCGACGAGTTCGACGCCGCGCTCGTCCGCGGCGCTGGCGGGGAGCCCGTCGTCAACGAGGCTGCCGAACAGGCCTTCGGCGCCGAGGACGAGCTGCAGACGCCCGGTCAACCGCCCTCCGGCGGCGGCCCCGGCGGTGGGGGTGCGGGCGGAGGCGCGGGCGGCGGCGCAGCCCAGCCGTCCGGCGCGCCCCTGCGGGGCGGCAACAAAGCTGTCGGCTTCCTCCGCGCGAGCTGGGCGGAGCTGCAGCGTGTGCAGTGGCCCGACCGGCGCCAGGTCGCCCAGGCCACCGCGGTCGTCGTCGGCTTCGTCGCCGTCGCGGGCGCCTATCTCGGCCTCGCGGACGTCGTGGCTAAAGAACTCGTCGAATTCATCCTCTGAGGTCCTCTGAATGTTCCGCTGGTACGTCGTCAACACCTACTCTGGTCACGAGAACAAGGTCAAGCACAACCTCGAGCACCGCGTGGTCTCGCTCGGGCAGCAGCGCGCCGTGCGCAG